>Ga0209673_1000054_pt1 | contig 279116 bp, 259 predicted proteins | sample AraplaCol_mMS_r2_2_FD_184274 | JGI IMG/M metagenome (GOLD analysis project Ga0209673, IMG submission 184274) | Arabidopsis root microbial communities from North Carolina, USA - plate scrape MF_Col_mMS_r2 (SPAdes) (version 3) | ecosystem: Host-associated > Plants > Roots > Endosphere | place...
ACGCGCGCCTGCGCGCCGATGTCGTCGGCATCGCGCCCGATGTCTCCGGCCTCGTCAGCGACGTCGCGGTCAAGGACAACCAGTCGGTCAAGAAGGGCGACGTCCTCTTCCGCGTCGATGGCGAACGGTTCAAGATTGCGCTCGCTCAGACCGAAGCGGCCCTCGAAGGCGCCAAGGCGGCCCTCGAACAGGCCCGCCGCGAGACAGAGCGCCAGGAGCGGCTCGGCGACGCGGCCTCCATGCAGCAGAAGGAACAGGCGCGCACCGCCGCCGACCAGGCGGAAGCCACCTACCTCCAGGCCGTCGCCAACCGCGATCTGGCCCAGCTCAATCTCGACCGCTCCGCCGTCAAGGCAACCGTCAACGGCACGGTCTCGAACCTCAGCCTGCGCCCGGGCGACTACGTGACGGCGGGAACGGCGAAGGTCGCGCTCGTCGATACGGATTCGCTGCGCGTCGAAGGCTATTTCGAGGAAACCAAGCTGCCGCGTATCCATGTCGGCGACAGCGTCACCATCCATCTGATGGGCCATCGCCAGACGCTGGAAGGCCATGTCGATAGCATCACCACCGGCATCGAGGATCGCGAGCGCACCTCGGGTACGGGGCTGCTTGCCAATATCAACCCGACCTTCAGCTGGGTGCGCCTGGCGCAGCGCGTTCCCGTCCGCATCAATCTCGACAAGGTGCCGGATGACATCAAGCTGATCGCCGGCCTGACGGCAACGGTCGAGGTCGGCGGCCATAGCGGCGACCTCGCATCGCTGAACTGAGGCTTCTCAGAAGTCCCAGTCTTCGTCTTCGGTAGCCACCGCCTTACCGATGACGTAGGACGAGCCGGAACCGGAGAAGAAGTCATGGTTCTCGTCGGCATTCGGCGAGAGCGCCGACAGGATCGCCGGGTTGACCTTGCAGGCTTCCGGCGGGAAGAGCGCTTCATAGCCGAGGTTCATCAGCGCCTTGTTGGCGTTGTAATGCAGGAACTTCTTGACGTCCTCTGTCAGGCCGACACCGTCATAGAGCGCTTCCGTGTACCTGGCTTCGTTGTCGTAAAGCTCCAGCAGCAGGTCGAAGGCGAAGTCCTTGATTTCCTGGCGGCTGGCTTCCGGCAGGCGCTCGACGGCGCGCTGGAACTTGTAGCCGATATAATAGCCGTGCACCGCCTCGTCGCGAATGATCAGGCGGATCATGTCGGCGGTGTTCGTCAGCTTGGCGCGGCTCGACCAGTACATCGGCAGATAGAAGCCGGAATAGAAGAGGAAGCTTTCGAGGAAAACGCTCGCGACCTTCTTCTTCAAGGGATCGCCAGAGGCATATTGCTCCATGATCAGCGCCGATTTCCGCTGCAGGAACTCGTTTTCCTCCGACCAGCGATAGGCGTCGTCGACATCCGGCGTCAGGCAGAGCGTCGAGAAGATCGACGAATAGGAGCGCGCATGCACCGCTTCCATGAAGGAGATGTTGGAGAGCACCGCCTCCTCATGCTGGGTCGCGGCATCCGCCATCAGCTTCACCGAGCCGACGCCGTTCTGGATGGTGTCGAGCAGCGTCAGGCCGGTGAAGACGCGGATGGTCAGCTGCTGCTCCTCGGGCTTCAGCGTCGCCCAGGAGGGAATGTCGTTCGATAGCGGCACCTTTTCCGGCAGCCAGAAATTGCCGGTGAGGCGGTTCCAGACCTCGAGATCCTTGTCGTCCTCGATGCGGTTCCAGTTGATGGCGCGGATGCGGGATGCAGGTTTGGCATGCATGTTCATGGGTGTGTCTTTCCTCAATCAGTTCTGTTGGAGGACGCGGCCCCCTCACCCTAACCCTCTCCCCGTGGGGGAGAGGGGACGTGCCCTACACCAAACCACGATCGGAATGCGGCGCCGCCTTCCCTTCTCCCCAGCGGGGAGAAGGTGCCGGCAGGCGGATGAGGGGGCTCCGGGCTCAAGCGTTGCTAAAGCGGCAAGGCCTCAAATCAAAGCGTGCACGAAACACACCCTTCCACCTGTGTCCCCTCCAGCGCCATCTGGCGAAGGCGGATGTAGTAGATGGTCTTGATGCCCTTCTTCCAGGCGTAGATCTGCGCCTTGTTGATGTCGCGGGTCGTCGCGGTATCCCGGAAGAACAGCGTCAGCGACAGGCCCTGGTCGACGTGCTGGGTAGCCGCCGCATAGGTGTCGATGATCTTCTCCGGCCCGATCTCGTAGGCATCCTGGTAGTAGTCGAGATTGTCGTTGGTCATGAAGGCGGCCGGGTAATAGACGCGGCCGATCTTGCCTTCCTTGCGGATCTCGATCTTCGAGACGATCGGGTGGATCGAGGAAGTCGAGTGGTTGATGTAAGAGATCGACCCCGTCGGCGGCACGGCCTGCAGGTTCTGGTTATAGAGACCACCCGACATGACCGCTTCCTTCAGCGCCAGCCAGTCTTCCTGCGTGGGGATTTCGATACCGGCATTTGTGAACAGGTCGGCAACCGTCTGTGTAGCCGGTTTCCATTCCTGCTCGGTGTATTTGTCGAAATATTCGCCGGACGCATATTTCGAGTTCTCGAAACCCTTGAAGCTCTGGCCACGCTCGACCGCCAGCCGGTTCGACGCACGGATGGCGTGATAGGTCACCGTGTAGAAATACATGTTGGTGAAATCGACGCCCGCTTCGGAGCCGTAGTGGATCCGCTCGCGGGCGAGATAGCCATGCAGGTTCATCTGTCCGAGACCGATGGCGTGGCTTTCGTCATTGCCCTTCTCGATCGACGGGACCGAGGAGATATGGCTCATGTCGGAAACCGCCGTCAGCGCCCGGATCGACGTCTCGATCGTCTTGCCGAAATCGGCCGAATCCATCGCTGCCGCGATATTCAGCGAGCCGAGATTGCAGGAGATGTCCTTGCCCATATGCTTGTAGGACAGGTCGTCGTTATATTCGCTGGCCTCGCTGACCTGCAGGATCTCCGAGCAGAGATTGCTCATGGTGATGCGCCCGGCGATCGGGTTCGCCTTGTTCACCGTGTCCTCGAACATGATGTAGGGATAGCCGCTCTCGAACTGGATTTCGGCGATCACCTGGAAGAAGTCGCGTGCCTTGATCTTCTTCTTGCGGATGCGGCTGTCGGCCACCATCTCGCGATACTTTTCGCTGACCGAGATCTCGGTGAAGGGCACGCCGTAGACGCGTTCCACGTCATAGGGCGAGAACAGGTACATGTCCTCGTTGTTCTTGGCGAGCTCGAAGGTGATGTCGGGGATGACGACGCCGAGCGACAGCGTCTTGATGCGGATCTTCTCGTCGGCATTTTCGCGCTTGGTATCGAGGAAGCGCATGATATCGGGGTGATGCGCATTCAGATAGACTGCACCGGCCCCCTGCCGCGCGCCGAGCTGGTTGGCGTACGAGAATGCGTCTTCCAGGAGCTTCATCACCGGAATGATGCCCGACGACTGGTTCTCGATATGCTTGATCGGCGCACCGGCCTCGCGGATATTGGTCAGCGACAGCGCCACGCCGCCGCCGCGCTTGGAAAGCTGCAGCGCGGAATTGATCGAGCGGCCGATCGATTCCATATTGTCCTCGACCCGCATCAGGAAGCAGGAGACGAGCTCGCCGCGCTGCTTCTTGCCGGCATTGAGGAAAGTCGGCGTCGCCGGCTGGAAGCGGCCGGAAATGATCTCGTCGACCATCTCGCGTGCGAGCGCCTCGTTGCCGCGCGCCAGCGCCAGCGCCACCATGCAGATGCGGTCTTCGTAGCGCTCCAGATAGCGCTTCCCGTCGAAAGTCTTCAGCGTGTAGCTGGTGTAATATTTGAAGGCGCCGAGGAAGGTCGGAAACCGGAACTTCTTGTCGTAGGCGTGGTCGAAGAGATCGCGGACAAAATTGAACGAATACTGGTCCAGCACCTCCTGCTCGTAATAGCCCTCGGTCACCAGATAATCGAGCTTCTCCCGGAGGTTATGGAAGAAGACGGTGTTCTGGTTGACGTGCTGCAGAAAATACTGCTTGGCCGCCTGCCGGTCCTTGTCCAGCTGGATCTTCCCCTCGCCGTCATAGAGGTTCAGCATCGCGTTCAGCGCGTGATAATCCAGCGCGGCATCAGCGGCCTGCGCCTTCAAGGGGCGCTCGAGAACTGCCGTGTCCAAAATCGTTCCAATCCGTGTTTGACATTGGCGACGTCGTCGGCCGTGCCGAGAAGCTCGAACCTGTAGAGGTACGGCACCTGGCATTTGCGCGAGATGATGTCGCCGGCAAGCCCGTAGGTCTCGCCGAAGTTGCTGTTGCCCGCAGCGATCACGCCGCGAAGGTTCGAACGGTTTGCCGCATCGTTCAAGAAACGGATCACCTGTTTGGGCACGGCCCCCTTGCCGCCCTCGCCGCTATAGGTGGGGACGACAAGCACATAGGGCGACCCTGCCTGCAGGGTCTCGCCGGTGATGGGGATGCGCTGCGCGGGAAGGCCGAGCTTCTCGACGAAACGATGGGTATTCTCCGACCGGCTGGAAAAATAGACGATCTCGCCCATCGCGGCCGCCGATCAGGCGAGCGCGCTGATCATGTCAGGGCGGAAGCCGGCCCAATGCTGCTCGCCGGCGATGACGACGGGGACCTGGCGGTAGCCGAGGCCCTGCACCAGTTCGTAGGCAGCGCTATCGGTGGAAACGTCGATGATCGTGTAGTCGATGCCCTGGCGGTCGAGGGCGCGGGTGGTCGCGGTGCACTGCACGCAGGCGGGCTTGCTGTAGACGGTGATGCTCATTGGGAAAACCTCGTGACTGGAAGGCATGGGATATCGTTCGGACATCCGCCGATGTCCGCGCTTAGGAAGATCGAAATGGAAGGCAGCCGTTGCCGATTGCCGTGCGTCAGCAGCCCGTCATTCGCGCTGGTATGATCTGAAACTCAAAGACATAAGACTTCACCCCGAAGTGGCTCATGCAGGGCACACCGGAGGAAGCGAAGAGCCGCATCATGCGCGCACCTCATCGCTCGCCAGCCGGACACCCCGCCCGTGGACGTTTTTCGCTCAAGGCAGGTCTCCTGGCTTGCGGATCATCACATTCATCCCGGCCTTCCCGAGTCTTCATGACCCAGTGACCCGAAATGGGACAGATGCTCGCCGCTTACAGTTGCGGGGGCAGCTCCGGCATTGTCCCGCATTGCAGCGGGCCTCACCGAATTCCCGTCTTAGCCCACGACCCATACGAATCGTGAGAACCTCGAACACTAGATATAGTACGCGAGTCAGAATCAGCGTCAATAATTTGTTTGCCAACAGCACTGAGGAAAATGGGGGAATCCGGCGAACATGGTGAATGGGGAGTAAACGCGAGGGCAAATGCCAGCCTCGTTTATCCCTTCTCACACTCTGCTACCGAAGAAAATTGCCGGCCTGCCCTACTTCAGGAGCCGCCTTAGGCCATGAGCCTAGGACAGCATCTGCGGAGCGCTGGCCTCAACCGGCGCCTGCAGCTTCTGCGCCGCAAGCACGACTTCGACGCGGTTGCGGGCGTCGAGTTTCTGCATCAGCAGCGTCATGTAGTGCTTGACGGTCTTCTCGCTGATGTCGAGCATGCTGGCGATTTCGCGGTTGGTCTTGCCCTGCAGCAGATAGGTGACGATCTGCTCCTCGCGGGCGCTGAGCCGCTTCTGCATCTGCGCCTTGCGGCGGATTTCCGCCGTCTTCATCGACAGGATGACCTTGGTGGCGAAGCCCGGCGTGATGAAGGTGCTGCCGTCATGGACGGTCTTGATCGCCTCGTAGAGATCGCGCGCCGTACTGCCCTTCAGCACATAGCCGCAGACGCCGAGATTGAGAACCTGGATCGCCGTGTCGATATTGGCAGTCGCGGTGAAGACCACGACCTTGGTGCCTTCGTAATTCTTCTGAATCAGCTCAAGCGCCGCCAGCGTGTCGCCCGGCATGCTGAGATCGGTGACGAGGACATCGGGACGATGCTCCTCGACGATCTTCAGGGCGTCGATGGCATTCTCACCGCGCGCCGTGACCCGGAGGTCATCCTTAGCGGAGTAAAGATTAACCAGCCCATCCAGTAATATTGGATGATCATCTACGAACGCGACCGAGATAGACATGATGACGAATAACCCCCTCGTCTTTCTATCCAACAGCTCTAATGTAATCAGAGCAAAACATAAAGCTGGATTTTAATGCTTGGTTAACTTCATCGTATTTGTGTCTATTCCACATCTATGCTTATAGCTACCTATCAATTCGGCTAGTTCCGGCTCAATGGGCGGCAGCATCCACCTGCTGCAGTTCCAGCGTCATCGCCAGCACCATGCCGCCATCCGGGCGCTTGCCGATGGTTAGCGACCCGCCGAAGCTTTCGATGCGCTGGCGGAGGCCGTAAAGGCCCATTCCCCCTTCGCGCGCCGCAAGCGGCAGCGTCCCTGGAGGCAACCCGTCATCTTCGACCGAAATCGAGATGACCGGCATGTCGATCCGACATCGGACACGCTGACCGTTGGCGCCGGCATGTCGGTAGGCATTGTTGAGCCCCTCCTGCACGAAGCGGTAGATGCAGGTCTTCAGCGCCGGGGGCAGATCGGCATTCGTGCCGCTTGAGGTGAAGTCGACCTTGGTTCGCGTGCGCGCCTCGTGCTGCTTGATCGCCTCGGCCACCACATCCTTGGCCCAGAGATGCAGGATCTCCGGCAGGAGCAGCGACTTCGTCACCGTGCGCGTTTCGATGAGTGCTTCGCCCAGCGCCTTGTTCGTCGCGTCGAGAGCCCTGTCGCGCTCATCCTTGCGGGTCAGGTCCCGCAGCTCGTCGAGCTGCAGAATGGCGAGCGTCATCAGCTGAACGGGACCGTCGTGCAGATCGGCGCCGATGCGGCGGATGAAGGTCTCGTTCATGTTGGCGAGCTCCATCGAGGCCCGCCGCGCCGTATCGCGCAGCTCCATCAGCTCCTTCGAGGCAAGCTCCGCCTCCTCGGCGCGATGGCTCAGCGCATGGCGCTGGGTCTCAATCGTCCGGCTGCCGCGCCTGACGATCAGGAACAGGCCGAGCATGACAACGAAGGAAAACAGCGCGACGGTCGCCCAGGTGACGATCCGCAGCCGGGCGAGCTCGCCCATGAAGCTGTTCGGCTCCTCGTGGATCTCGGCGACGCCGATGATGCGGCCGGAAGCCTGATCGTGGAGCAGGCTGTAGATCTCCAGATATTCCGTATTGATGTTGCGGAACGTGTGCTCGGCGGCCTTGAGATCGGCATAGATGGCGACGATCTCGCCCTTCAGCGCCCGCTGCAGCCCATCGGGAAACTCGAAACGCTGGCCGATCATCGGTTTCGCGCGCGAATAGGCGACGGTCCCATCGGTCGCCCAGATTTCCAGATGCGGGAACCGCGCCTTGAAATCCGGATCGTCGAACAGCGAATCCAGAAGCTCGATGCTGGCCGCCGGCAGAACCTTCGAAAGCGCCAGCGCCTGGACCTCTGCCTCCGTCAGGCTCTGCACCAGAAGTGCTGTCGTCCCCGCCTTGCTGTTCAGCGCCTTGTCGGACACCAGCCGCGTCGTCAGATAGCCGGCCGAGAGCGTGGCGATCAGAATGACGAGGCCGCTCGCAATCAGAAACTGCGTCGAAAGCGTCCGGTGCGCCACCCAGGCGATCACATGCGTGAACAGCGGCGAGCGCTGCTGCGCTGGCTCCTTCACCTCTTCATGCACGTTAATATCCCCACCCTAAAGTATTCACTCGGCAAAACGTCCCCCGATGCCGACCAGGCCTCTATCGTCGCAGTATTGCGGCACGAAAGAAAGGACCATCTTTATACTATAGGCGCAGGCCGATGCTATCAGACCAAAGGCCAATTCATCATAGGACTTTGCTCCCGGAGTAATAAGGACCGAAGACCTGCTCCGCCGGTGGACGAACATCGAAAACATCGTCCGACCATGCGCCGTTCAAAACCCCGGCAATTTTCCGCAAGATCGCATCATCCCAAGCCAGCCGTGCAAGGCGGGCTTCTAGACAGATCAAGGGCATATCGAGCCGCCGGAATCGTCAAGCGATCCGGCGGACAGGGGAAATTTGCAAACATCAGGCGCCGGGACAGCGCGCCGACGGAGGGGAAAATGGTAACGCTGGTAAGACACGATCTCGAATTCATCCTGAAGCAGATCGCCATCGCCGAACAGCATGCGGCCGGTGGCGACCTCGCAGCGCTCGTCGCCGAAGCCGGCGAGGCAGCCGGCGCGACCGGCACCGGTGCGCCGCAGGCGCATCTCCTGCCCTATGGTCTCAGAACCGTGGACGGCAGCTACAACAACCTTCTCGACGGCAAGGAAACCTGGGGCGCAGCCGACCAGCCGTTCACGCCGCTGGTGCAGCCGAACTACCTCAACGAGAACGATGATTCCATGGCGTTCGGGACGCCGCAGAATCCGGTTAACCTGACCAATGGCAATTACACGCCCGGCACGCCGACCGGCAACCCGATGCTGGCGCCGGGCACCGTCGTCGATGCCGATCCGCGTATCATCTCCAACCTGATCGTCGATCAGACCAGCAATAACCCGGCCGCGATCATGGTCTATGACGCCATGCTCGCCGAGGGCAAGACGGCGACGCGCGCGCCGATGCAGGACGCCAACGGCGCCGCCGTCGTCCATGCAAATGACGTGATCGGTCCCGACGGCACCGTTCTTGCCGCGGCCGGTACACCCGTCTACGTCTACACCTTCGAGAACGTCTCGCCCGATATCGGCGACTCCGCGCCTTACAACTCGATGTTCACGCTGTTCGGCCAGTTCTTCGACCACGGCCTCGACCTCGTGGCCAAGGGCGGCGCAGGCACGGTCTATATCCCGCTGTCGCCGGATGACCCGCTCTACAATCCGGCATCGCCGCATACCAATTTCATGGTCCTGACCCGCGCCAGCCGCGACGCCGATGGCGAAGTCGCCGCCAACACCACGACGCCCTGGGTCGACCAGAACCAGACCTATACCTCGCATGCCTCGCATCAGGTCTTCCTGCGCGAATATGTCATGCACGACGGCAAGCCGGTCGCGACCGGTAACCTGCTCGATGGCGCCCGCGGCCTGCCCACCTGGGCCGACATCAAGGCACAGGCCCGCGAGATGCTCGGCATCGAGCTGACGGATGCCGATGTCACCAACATTCCGCTGCTGCGCACCGATCCCTACGGCCGCTTCATCCCCGATGCCAACGGCTATGTGCAGATCATCACCGGCATTGGCGCCGACGGCATCCCGAACACGGCTGACGACATCGTCGTCTCCGGCACGCCGGGCGCCCCGGTCAGCACAGCCGGCGCCGTTCGCATCGGCCATGCCTTCCTCGACGATATCGCCCATGCCGCCGTTCCCGTAGTCGTCGGTGGCGTGCTTGTAGCCGATGCCGATGACATCGCCGGCAATCCGGTTGCGACGAACACACGCGGCCAGAATGTCGAGTATGACAACGAATTGCTCGACGCCCACTACATCACCGGCGACGGCCGCGGTAACGAAAACATCGGCCTCACCTCGATCCACCACATCTTCCATTCGGAACACAACAGCGTCGTCGAACAGACGAAGCAGGTCGTCCTCGACAGCGCCGATCTGGTCTTCATCAACCAGTGGCTCCTCGAGCCGATCACCACATTGCCGACGACGGAAGCCGAACTCGAAGGACTCGTCTGGAACGGCGAGCGCCTCTTCCAGGCCGGCCGCTTCACGACTGAGATGCAGTATCAGCATCTGGTCTTTGAAGAATTCGGCCGCAAGATGCAGCCGGATATCGACGCTTTCCTCTTCGAGCCGTCGACCGATATCAACCCGGCGATCTTTGCCGAATTCGCCCATGCGGTTTACCGCTTCGGCCACTCGATGCTGAACCAGGATATCGACCGTCTCGTCGAAAATCCCGACGGCACTTTCAGCTTCGACAACATCACCCTCTTCGACGGCTTCCTGAATCCACTCGAACTCGGCGAGATCGATGCCAACGGCGACGTACTGATCGATCACGACCAGGCAGCCGGCGCGATCATCCGCGGCATGACCCGCCAGGGCGGCAACGAGATCGACGAATTCGTCACCGACGTGCTGCGCAACCAGCTGGTCGGCATCCCGCTCGACCTTGCAGCCCTCAACATCGCCCGCGGCCGCGACGTCGGTCTGCCGACGCTCAACGAGGCGCGTGCGCAGTTCTATCAGGCCGCCGGCCAGGACACGCAGCTGAAGCCCTATGTCAGCTGGACCGATTTCGCGCTGAACCTGCAGAACACCGCCTCGATCGTCAATTTCATCGCCGCCTACGGCACGCATTCCTCGATCACCGGCGCCACGTCGCTCGACGCCAAGCGCGCTGCTGCGGCCTCCATCGTGCTCGGCACGGCAGGCGCACCGTCCGACCGCCTCGACTTCCTGAACTCGACCGGCGCCTGGGCGAATGCCGAGACCGGCCTGAACGACATCGACCTCTGGATCGGCGGCCTTGCCGAGAAGAAGATGGACTTCGGCGGCATGCTGGGCTCCACCTTCTCCTTCGTCTTCGAACTGCAGATGGAAAACCTGCAGGAATCCGACCGCTTCTACTATCTCTCGCGTGTCCAGGGCCTGAACCTTCTCAACGAGCTGGAAAACAACTCGCTGAGCAAGATCATCATGCGCAACACCGATCTCGGCGCGGGCTCCACCTCTCTGCCGGGCGACATCTTCTCGACACCCGACTACACGCTTGAAATGGATGAGAGCAAACAGGTCGGCGATGACCCGATCTTCACCGATCCGATCCTGCAGGCCCTCACCCCGCTGGTCGTGCGCCGCGACACCGATGGCGACGGCGATCTCGATTACATGGCCTATCACGGCGGCGATCATGTCGTCATGGGCGGCACGGATGAAGACGACACGATCATTGCCGGCGAAGGCGACGACACGATCTGGGGCTATGGCGGCAACGACACGCTCGAAGCCGGCTACGGCGTCGACCATGTCCACGGCGGCGACGGCGACGACATCATCACCAATGCCGGCACCGATATCGGCGCGGCCGACTTCCTGCATGGCGAAGGCGGCAACGACGTCATCCACGGCGGCAGCGGCCTGGCGCTGATCTTCGGCAACGACGGCAAGGACTTCATCATTGCCGGTCCTGACGGCAAGCACGTGCTCGGCGGCCTCGGCGACGACTTCATCCGCGGCGGTGACGGCGGCGACTTCCTGATGGGTAACGAAGGCAACGACTGGATCGAAGGCGGTGGGCGTTTCGACACGCTCTCAGGTGAAAACTCCGAACTGTTCTTCAACTCCTCGATCATCGGCCACGACGTTCTGAACGGCGACGGCAGCGACACCGACTACGACGCCGAATCCGGCGACGACATCATGTTCCAGGGTGATGGCATCCAGCGCAGCAACGGCATGGCCGGCTTCGACTGGGCAATCCACAAGGGCGACGACACGGCAGCCAATTCCGATCTCGGCATCCCGCTCTTCGCCACCCAGGAAGCCTTCATCCTGCGCGACCGCTTCGACCTCGTCGAAGGCCTGTCCGGCTGGATCCACGACGATGTGCTCACCGGCCGCGTCGCCCCGACCAATGCCCGGGCGGAACTGCAGAACACCGCAGCGATCCCCGGCACCGGCAGCCCGCTCGAAAGCTACTCGAACGCGCTGCTTGAGAAGAACCTCAGCCTGATCGCCGGTCTCTCCGAGCTCGTGGCGCACCGCGCCCGCACCAGTGTGACGGTCAACGGCGTCACCGAGACCATTGTCATGGATACGGCCGATGCCTCCGACATTCTGCTCGGCGGTGGCGGTGACGATGTCATCACCGGCCTCGCCGGCGACGACATCATCGACGGCGACCGCTGGCTCAACGTCCGCATCCGCATCAACGACCTCAACGGCAACGAGATCGGCTCGTCCGACGGCCTCTCCAAGGGCATTTTCGACGACAACGGTGACGCGATGTTCGGTGGACGGTCGCTGAGCGACCTGATGTTCGACCGCACGCTGAACCCGAGCCAGCTGGAGATCGTCCGCGAGATCATCGACGGCGAGGAGGAAGGCGACATCGACACGGCTGTCTATACCGACGTCCGCGCCAATTACACGATCACGCAGAATGCGGATGGCAGCATCACCGTCGCCCATACCGGCTTCGATGCAGACGGCGGCCCGGATGGCGATGAAGAAACCCTTCCGAACCCGGTCTCCGATGGCACCGACCGCCTCTTCAATATCGAGAAGCTGCGCTTTGCCGACGGCGAATACTCGCTCAGCCCTCCGCAGCTCCAGCTCTATACGCTCGATCGTGGCCAGTATTTGGACGACTTCAGCCCGTCCAGCTACACGGGCTCCGATGGCACGACGCCCTGGACCACACCGTGGACCGAGAGCAGCGATAGCGGTGGCGCAACAGGTGGAGATGTACTCGTCACTGGTGGCGAACTCGTCTTCGACGAAAATGGCAACGGTGCCACGGTCCAGCGTGTCGCCAACCTTGCCGGAGCAACATCGGCTCGCCTGACCTACGATGTCGACGAAAGCGGCCTCGATCAGGGCGACAGCGTCACGGTCTGGTTTGCCGCCAATGGCGTCAATTTCATCCAGGTCGATCTCATCAACTCCAGCACCAACAGCGACCAGCGGAGCATCGACCTGACTGGCCCTTTTACGGCAGGCGCGATCATCCGCTTCACGTCAACCGCACTCGGCAATAACGACATCGTCAATATCGACAATGTCGCGATCGAGTTCACCCGCCCGGCAGCCGCACCCTCGACGAACTACGCGGCGACCTTTGTGGAGAATGGCGACCCGATCGCCATCGCCTCCGGCCCTACCATCACCGACGAAGACGGCCAGATCGTCTCCGCAAGGATAATTCTGACCAACGCCCAGAATGGCGACCTGCTGAGCGCGGGCACGCTTCCGGCAGGCATCACGGCGCAGACCGACACGTCGGTCGCCGGCCAGATCGCGATCACGCTGACGGGTACTGCCACCCTTGCTGCTTACCAGGCGGCGATACAGGCGATCTCCTTCGGCAACAACTCCGATCAGCCGGGAACCGTGCCCCGCGTCATCACCGTCGTCGTCAATGACGGCCTGATGAACAGCAATCCATCGACGGCGACGATCTCGGTCACCGCGGTCAATGATGCACCCGTCGCCGGTGACGACACTGTCATCACCAATGTCGAGAGCGGAAGCTTCGTCATCCCGGAATGGGCACTACTCGCCAACGATACGGATATCGACGGCGTCCTCAACATCACCGGCGCCACCGAAAACCAGACGAGCTTCGGCGTCACGGTCGGTCCGACAGGCGACATCAACGTCACCCACACGACGACGCAGCAGCGCAACTTCACCTATACGGTGAGCGATGGCGCCGCGACGGACACAGCCAGCGTCACGGTCACCCGTGATACCGGCAGCGTCAACGGCACCGCTGGTGACAACATCCTCATCGGCGACAATGACGGCGACACCTTTGACGGCGGCACCGGCAACGACATCATCCTCGCCGGTGGCGGCAACGACACCATCGTCTGGAACGCCAATAACAATGGCGCAACAGACGGCCGCGACATCGTCGATGGCGGCGCAGGCACGGATACGTTCGACCTCAACGGCCGCACCGGCCAGGGCGGCAACGAGACCTTCCGCATCTATACGCGGCAGGCCGCCGAACTTGCCGGCATCACCGGGCTGATGGCGACAACCGAAATCGTCATCACCCGCAACGGTACCGACAACGCCTCTGTCATCGCCGAGCTCGACAACATCGAGGAGATCACCGTCGGCAACATCACGCTCGACGACGGCACGCCGACTGGCGGTGTGACCGGTGGCGACACGATCACCGTCATCGGCGACTTCTCGCAGACCAGCCTGGCGCTGAACACCATCACCATCGATGGAACCGATGGCGACGACGTCATCGATATCTCGGCGCTGCAGTCCGCCCACCGTATCGTCTTCCGCTCGAACGGCGGTCACGACACGATCGTCGGCACGCTGCGTCCGCAGGATGTCATCGAACTGCCTGAGGGCCTCACCGCCGCAGACTTCGAAACGACTGTCGATGACGAGGGGCGCACGGTGATGACCCGTGACGGCAGCTCGATCACCTTCGTCGGTCCTGAAGGGTCCGTACCGCCGGTTGATCCCGGTGACGACGACCACGAAGAGGAGGAGGAAGAAGAGCAGGAAGGTAGCGATGACGGTGATGACGACGACAACGGCGAGCAGCCGTCCGGCGGCGAAGGCACGGCTCCGGCCACGCCCCGTACGCTGATCGGTACCGGAGCCGGGGAAGCCCTGCTTGGTGCAGCCGCCGCCGACATCATCCTGGCGGGCGATGGCAACGACATCCTCGTCGGCGAGGCCGGCAGCGACATCCTTCGCGGTGAAGGCGGCAGCGACCTGATCACCGGCGGCGCGGGTGCCGATGTCACCTCGGGCGGCGACGGCGATGACGAGATCCATGGCGGCGCCGATGCCGACCATATCTTCGGCGACGCGGGTGCCGACCGGCTCTACGGCGACGATGGCGACGACGTCATCGAAGGCGGCGCAGGCGACGACCAGGTATGGGCGGGTGCCGGCAACGACCTCATCCTCGCCAAGCTCAACGACGGCTCCGACACTTACTGGGGCGGAGACGGCAACGACACGCTCGACTATGCAGCGGCCACGACCAATCTCACGGTCGATCTCGGCAACGGGTTCATGGGCAGAGGCAGCGTCGTGGGATCGAGCACCGGAAACGACACCGTCTACGGCTTCGAAAACTTCATCGGCGGTTCCGGCCACGACACGATCACCGCGTCGCTTGCCGTCAACATCATCGATGGCGGCGCTGGCGAAGATGTCTTCCGCTTCACCTCGGCGGCAGCGGCCAACGGCGACAAGATCTACGGCTTCCAGCCGGGCGACAAGATCGACTTCTCGGCCATCGACGCCAACACGTCGGTTGCCGGTGTCCAGGGCTTTGCCCTGAAGGCGGGCTCGATCACCGCTGCAGGACAGATCGCCGTCAGCCACGAGACCATCGACGGCGAAGCCTTCACGGTGCTGCGCGGCAACGTCAACGCCGATCCGGAAGAAGACTTCGAACTGATGATCGCGGGCACCCATAACCTGAAGGCATCGGACTTCAACGGGGTCTCCTGATCGATGGCTCTGCCCCATGGCCGCTGATGGCCATGGGGCACGCCGAATGAATTGCCGGAGGGGAAAATCATGGCAACGAAGAAGAAAGAGCCGCAGTACAAGATCGACAAGGCACGCGGCATCCTGACCTATCTGTTCGGCCTGTCCGGGCTTATCAACATCCTGGCGCTCACCGGCGCCTTCTACATGCTGCAGATCTACGACCGGGCGCTCGCCAGCGGCAGCATCTCGACCCTGATCGCACTCTCGGTCCTGGCGATCGGCCTCTATCTCTTCCAGGGCGTCTTCGACATCCTGCGCTCGCAGATCCTCGTGCGCCTCGGGGCCCGGATGGATACGACGCTGGCGCCGCTCACGCACCAGGTCGTCGTCGAAATGCCGCGCTACGGCTACTCGACCGCCGAAGCCGCCGAGCGCGGCCGCGATGTCGATACGCTGCGCAGCTTCCTCGGCGGCCAGGGCCCGATCGCCCTCTTCGACCTGCCGTGGATCCCGATCTACCTCGTCTTCGTCTGGCTTCTGCACCCGGTTCTCGGCATGCTGACGCTTGGTGGCGCAGACGATGATCAAGGCGGCCGTCACCCGCAATGCCGTTCTCGACTCCAACACCCGCAACAGCGAAGTCCTGCATGCCATGGGCATGACCCAGCGTGCGGTCGACCGTTTCGAGCGCGCCAACCGCTACCACCTCGAGCACCAGACCAAGACCTCCGATATCGGCGGCACGCTGTCGGGTCTCTCCAAGGTGCTGCGCATGATGCTGCAATCAGCGATCCTGGGTCTCGGTGCCTATCTGGCGATCGGCGGTGAACTCTCGGCCGGCGCGATCGTCGCCGCCTCGATCGTCACCAGCCGCGCGCTTGCCCCCGTCGATCTGGCAATCGCGCAGTGGAAGAGCGTCGTCTCGGCACGCCGCAGCTATCACCGCATCCAGGAAACGCTCGCCGTGCTGAACGGCAAGGACGAGTTCATCCCGCTTCCCGAACCGAAGGAAAGCCTGAAGATCGAGGGGCTGACGACGGTTGCCCCGAGCACCGGCGCCGTGTTGCTCAGCGAGGTCAGCTTCGAGCTGAAGGCCGGTCAGGCGCTCGGCCTCATCGGCCCGAGCGGCGGCGGCAAGACGACGCTGGTCAAGAGCCTGCTTGGCATCTGGCCGGCGCTGCGCGGCTCCGTACGCGTCGATGGCGCCGATCTCGGCCAGTGGAACACCGATTTCTTCCGCGATCACGTCGGCTACCTGCCGCAGGACGTGGCGCTGATGGATGGCACGATCTCGGACAATATCTGCCGCTTTGCCGAAGAGCCCGATCCGCGCAAGATCATCCTTGCCGCCAAGGCCGCCGGCATCCACGACATGATCGTCCACCTGCGCGACGGCTACCAGACCGAACTCGGCCCGCATGGCACCGCGCTTTCCGCCGGTCAGCGCCAGCGCGTGGCGCTTGCCCGCGCGCTCTACGGCGAGCCCTTCCTGGTGGTGCTCGACGAGCCGAATTCCAATCTCGACGCCGAAGGCGAAGAGGCGCTGACGACGGCCATTCTCTCGGTCCGGCGCCGCGGCGGCATCGTCGTGATCATCGCCCACCGCCCGAGTGCGCTGCAGGCGGTCGACATGGTCGGCCTGCTGCAGAACGGCAAGCTCGTCTCCTTCGGTCCGAAGGAGACGCTGCTGCAACCGAAGGCGCGGCCGATCGCCGTCGAGAAGTCGTTCGCCGAACGGCCGGCGCGCACCACCGCGGCAGAATAGGGAGGGCGTCATGGAGGAGAAGCTCACCCTCGGCCTGCCGGATGCGCAGGCAGCGATCGCCCCGATCAACAAGTATCGGGAAAAGGAAGAGGAGAAGCGCAGCGCGCGCAAATTCTTCGTCCCGCTGACCGCCTTCTCCGCCCTCGCCATGATGTTCGGCAAGGCCGAGCCGGAGGCAAAGAACCAGCAGACGGAAAGCCGCGAGAAGGAAGAAGGTCCGGCAGCGCGCGACGATTACGAAGTCATTGAGGATGTCACCGCCTTCCTGCAGCAGCTCGCCAGCGAGGAATACCCTGTCGAGACCGAGCAGCAGCCCGCGGTGCGCCTGAGCTTCCGCACCACGCTCTTCTACGTTTCCGAACTGCCGGAGCGCGTCCAGCGCGGCGTCGTCACCATCACCGCCAACGACAACCGCCGCAGCATCATCGATACCGGCGAGGGCTTCGAGTTCCCCTCGCCGCGCTCGCCGCTCAGCCTCGATTTTCAGCCACGCCCATCCCGCGGCAATCCCGGGCATGGCGGCAGCCAATCTTCAGAAGACGATCCCAACCGGGCGCCGATGAGCTTCGGACGGCCGATCTTCTCGAGCGGCTTCGTCAATCTGTCGGCGCTGGTACTGCTCGACGATCTGCTCGCCCATATCTACGATCCCGATGGCGACACGCTCAGCATCAACGATATCAGGGTCACCTCCGGCCAGATCCGCTCCTATGGCGCCGATGTCTGGCTCTATACGCCGCAGCGCGGCTTCGTCGGCGACGTCACCTTCACTTACGACGTTTCGGATGGCGCAGCCGAGATCCGCACTGCCGCGATCTTCCGGCTGCAGAAGGCGCCGCCGCATGAATTGCAGGGCACTGAAGGCGACGACACGCTGACCGGCACGCCGGGCGAAGATCTGATCGCCGGCCTCGGCGGCAATGACACGATCTACGGCCGCGAGAGCGACGACGTCATCAATGGTGGCGCGGGCAACGACCTGATCCTCGGCGGCGACGGCAACGACACGCTCTATGGCGGCGCCGGTCACGACACGCTGTTCGGCGGCCATGGCAACGACGTGCTGTTCGGCGAAGACGGCAACGACCGCCTGTTCGGCGAGGCCGGCAACGATATCCTGATCGCAGGCCGCGGCGACGACCAGCTGAGCGGCGGTACCGGCGCCGACCGCATGTTCGGCGAAGAAGGCAATGACGACCTGCTCGGCGAAGCCGGCGACGACTATCTCGACGGCGGCGACGGCGCGGACACGCTGACCGGCGGCAGCGGCAATGACGTGGTGATTGCCGGCAAGGGCGACGATGTCATCAAGGCCGGACTCGCCGGCGAAGAAGCGCGCGCTTCGACCGCGCCCTCCAGCGACGGCAACGACACCTATTCCGGCGGTGAAGGCCTTGACGTCTATGACGTCAGGAGCGCCCGCAAGGCGATCACCGCCGATCTGTCGCAGGGCACGGCGACAGGCGAGGAGATCGGCAGCGACCGCCTCACCGAGATCGAAGGCGTGCTCGCGGGCTCGGGCAACGACACGCTGACCGGCAACGACGAGGCCAATCTGCTTTCCGGCGGCGACGGCAACGACGTCCTCTGCGGCCTCGATGGCGACGACAGCATTTCCGGCGGCAAGGGCGACGATGTCGTCGTCGTGCGCGGCCGCACCGGCGATGATGATGAAGACGACGACGATGGCGAAGACGACTATTGCGGCGATGACGGCTTCGACACGCTCGATCTCGCCGCGCTCGTGCAGGAAGTCATCGCCGATCTCGAAGCACAGCTCGCCGAGGGCCAGGAGATCGGCCGCGATACGATCATCGGCTTCGAGGCCGTCATCGGCGGCGCCGGTCACGACCGTCTTTCCGGCAACTCCGCCGACAACATCCTCGTCGGCGGCGATGGCAACGACCGTCTCTCGGGACGCGACGGCGACGACGTGCTGACCGGTGGCGATGGCAACGACACCGTTTCCGGCGATGACGGCGACGATATCGTGCTGGCCGCCGTTCATGCCGCCGACGAAGACCGCGATGGCCGCAGCGATGGCGACGACAGCTACAAGGGCGGCGACGGCTTCGACACCTACAGCGCAGCAGGCGCCGTCCATGCCGTCATCATCGATCTCGAGCGTGGAACCGCGACCGGCGTCGATATCGGCGCCGACACGCTCGACGGGTTCGAAGCCGCGATCGGCGGCAGTGGCGCCGATATGCTGATCGCCGGCAACGGCTTGAATTTCCTGGCGGGCGGCGATGGCGCCGATGTCTTCGTGTTCCGCAGTCTCGCGGCACTCGAAAACGATGGTGACGGCCGCGACGAGATCCGCGATTTCGCTGTCGGCGACCGGATCGATTTCTCGGAAATCGCCGCCGGTATCGGCGGTCTGGTCTTCGGTGGCGATGATAGCGGCGGCCCGCAGGCGGCGCCAAACCGCATCGTCCTCTATCATGAGAATTTCGAGGGCGGCGACCGGACGATCGTCAAGGCGATCATCGATTTCGACCGGGACGAGGATTTTGAGATCCTTCTCTACGGCCGCCACGAACTGACCGAACAGGATTTCATTCTCGCAGCACGCGAGCCCGGCCAGGACGGCGTCGCGCCGCATCAGGTCTGATCAAGAACAAGGACAATGAGGGGAAAGCACATGCAACCGGCAAAGAAAGAAACCCAGAAGCAGTTCGGCATATCCGGGCGCATCTATCTGTCCGCGTTCCTGGCAGGCGCGCTGGTCTTCGGCATCGGCGGCTGGGCGGCGCAGGCCAAGCTCTCGGGTGCCGTCATCGCGCAGGGGCAGGTCGCCGTCTCGCAACAGGTCAAGGTGATCCAGCACCGCGATGGCGGCATCGTCTCCGAGATCCTCGTGCGCAACGGCGATGCGGTGCGCAAGGGCTCGGTGCTCTTCCGCCTCGACGAGACGCAGACGCGCGTCGAACTGACGATCGTCCAGGGCCAGCTGCAGCAGATGCTGGCGATGATGACCCGCCTCACGGCCGAGCGCGACGGCGCCAAGTCGCTTGATTTCAAGGGCCTCGACATTTCCGCCCCGCTCCTCGAAAGCGAGACAAAGCTGTTTAGCGAAAATCTCGGCATGCTGACCAACCAGAAGGAGCAGCTGCGACTGCAGATCATTCAGCTGGAGCAGCAGGTGGCCGCCTATCGCGCCCAGGCGCAGTCGAACGACGCGGAACAGGAGATCATCGACAAGGAACTGCAGAAGGCCAACAACCTTCTTGCCAAGGGCCTGATCCAGGTGGCTCAGCAGCGCGATCTCGCCCGGCAGAAGGCCCGCAACGAAGGCGCCAAGGGCGAGCTGATGGCGCGCACGGCCGAGACCGAAAACGAGATCAGCGAAGTCCGCATCAAGCTGCTGTCGCTCGACCAGAACCACCGCAAGGAAGCACAGACGGAGATCGTCGCGCTCGAAGCCAAGGTGGCGGAGCTCAGGGAACGCGAAGTCGCCGCCCGCGACCGGCTGACCCGCATGGAAGTGCGAGCCCCGGTCGACGGCCTGATCTATGACATGCAGATCCACACGATCGGTGGCATTGTCGGCGCCGGTGCGACCGTGATGTCTGTCGTTCCCGATAGCGAAGAGATGAGCGTCGAGATCCAGGTGCCACCGGCCGATATCGACCGCATCGCCCCCGGCCAGCCCGCGCGCATGCGCTTCACCGCCTTCAACCAGCGCACCACGCCGGAATTCAACGGCACCGTCGATGTGGTCGCTGCGGCGACCGCGACCGACCGCGCAACCGGCCGGCCCTACTATCTCGCAACGATCACGCCCGCCGATCTTCTGGCGCTCGGATCGCGCAAATTGATGCCCGGCATGCCTGTCGAGGTCTATGTCCAGACGGAGGAGCGAAGCGCGCTTTCCTACCTCGCCAAACCCTTTACGGATCAGATGATGCGGGCGTTTCGCGAGGAGTGATTGGCTTCCGCGAAACGTATCGGCAGCCGCGGCCCGGAGCGTACCGCCATCGCTCCGGGCCGCGCGCCGTTAACCCTTCGTTAACTATATTGGACCAGCCTTGCCGCTATCGAGGCCTCCCCGGAGGCGCGCTTCCAAGCTAAGTTGAGGTGGTAAGATGCGGCTCGTTACACTGCCCGGAAAGATACTCGCCAAGGCAAACCACACGCTGATCATCATGGGCGACGGCGCGGCGCGACAGGCCGTCTGCGTCCTCGACGAAGCCCTGAAGGCTGCCAATCGCGTCGATGCGGTGCGCCAGCATCTCGGACTGATCGAGCGAATCGCCAGCGGCAAGACCGACCGCGGCGAAGTCGCCTTCGATGGCCGCGTCTGGATCACCTCCTCCGATTTGGCCAGCGATCACGGCGGGCGCCTGCACTAGCGGTCGAAAAATTCCTGCCACTGCTTTTCGCCGGCCATGCAATCGCTCTTCGGCGCCGTGGCAGCCTTCTGGATTTCTGGCGAGGGCGTCAACCCGCTGACTTCGAGGACCAGCTTGCGGCGCACGGCAACGCCGAAATCCTCGATCTTGTAGACCGGCAGTACGAAAGCACCGGGACCGCCGATGACGCAATCAGCGTAATAGTTGTCGAGCCCGCCGGGAGCGCCCGAGGGCCGTAGCATCAAGGCCAGCCCGTTGATGATCAAGCCCGCCTCCACGGCCTTGTCGCGCGTCGGGGCAACCGGACTGCCGGCATTGTTGGTGCCGTCGCCTGAGACGTCGATCACCTGCCGCATGGCAGAATAAGGACTGGTGACGATCATCGTCGCCCCCTGCGTGATCGCCGTCGAAATCGAGGTGCGGCGCTGGGTATTGAGCGGCCGCTCCTCCAGCCTGTTGGCAAAGGCGAGCGCATCGTCCTCGTTCTCGATGACATGCCAGTCGATCACCGAGCCGGGCACGACATAGCCCGCCCACTCGAAATAGCTGATGGCGATCCTGCCGGTCAGCCCACCCTTGACCGCATCGATGAATTCCCTGTGCTTGAGCGCCTCGACATAGCCTTCGCGCTGAATGCGGACCTCCTCGAAATCCATCGAGCGCGACGTATCGACGGCAAGTACCAGCTTGACGTCGACCTCGTTCGACCCGGCCTGCGCCAGGACAGGCGCGCTTCCCGAAAGACTCATGACTATCGCGAGCGTCTCAAACATCGGCAATCCAATCACCGGCTATGGAGTCCGGAAAGGATATAGTCCGCACCTTTCATCTGCCAATGAGGCAGGGAAAGTTTGCGCCTGTGCCAAAGATATGCGTCCGCGCGACGCACGTTTTCCTTGCGTTAAGCACAGATCGAGATCGAATGGCACAATCTCTGATGTACGCCGTTTTCGCTGCATGTCAGGCTTTCTGCACCATATGCGGCAGCTGAACAGCGACCGCAACGGTAACTTCGCGATGATGACCGCGATCGTCTTGCCTGTGCTCATCGGCGGCGCGGGACTTGCGATCGATCTCGGCAACATCATGCTGTCCCAGCGACAGCTTCAGGAGGCAACCGATTCCGCGGCTCTTGCAGTCGCCACGGCCCTCGCCGACGGCAAGGTCGACGACACCGGTGGAAAGGCGCTCGCCAAGGACTTTGTCAGCGGCCAGATGGCGAACACGGTGAGCGCAGCGGCAGCCTCCGCCATCAAGAGTGCGACGAACACGACGATAACGACAACGACCAACGGCACTGCCAAATCGTTCACGGTCGCCGTCAGTTCATCGGCAAACATCACCTTGACACCGCTGATGGGGCTCCTGGCCGGCAATACGCGGACGATCACCGCGTCGAGCAATAGCGCCAGCGGATCGGGCAGCACCAAGAACGGGCTCTCGATGGAGGTGCTTGTCGATGAGTCCGGATCGATGGCGCAGAATACGACAACGGTGAAAAACACACCCTGCCTCATCCCGCTCTTGAACGGCTGCCTGCTTTACGGCCCGCCCGTTTACGTCACCAAGATCGAAGCCCTCAAACAGGCCGCCACCGCACTCTTCGACGCACTGGACAAGTCTGACCCCACCCCCCGATATGTCCGGACAGGGGTGATCTCCTATACGAATGGCATCAAAGGCAAATCGGCAATGGCCTGGGGAACGAGCGACTCCCGGCGCTACGTCACGAACATGACGCTGACGCCGACAGGTGGCACTGATGCGACAACGGCCGTCAACACTGCGACTACTGCGATCAAGAAGAACGGTTATGGGACCGACACCGAGAGTGTCGAACAAATGAAGAAAAACAATGCCAATTCCGATCGGGTCATCATCCTGATGACAGATGGGGAAATGACCGGCAATTCCGACCAGTGGAGCAAAACCCTCGACCAGTCGGTGCGAGACGAATGCGCGGCCGCCAAGAGCGCAGGCATTGTCATTTATACTGTAGCCTTCATGGCGCCCGAGAACGGCAAGAGCCTGCTCAGATACTGTGCCTCGTCATCGGCCAACTACTACGAACCGAACACGATGGACGGGCTGGTCGCCGCTTTCGCCTCGATCGCCGAGACCGCGACCAAATCCGTCAGCCGCCTGACCAACTAGCCCTACGCACGCCGCCGGTCGGTCGAGGACCGCTCGACCCAATCGGCCACCGCCCTGTTGCGTCCCTTGGCCTTGGCGCTCAGCAGCGCCGCATCGGCGCGCAGGAGCACATCCGCCGAAGGCATGTCGGCCGTCGTCGAGGCTGCGCCGAGGGAGATCGTCACGGCACCGAGCAGGCGGCCGTGATAGGTGACCGGCGTTGCCGCAATCAGCGTGCGCAGTTTCTCGGCGAGATCGAGCGCGCTGCCTTCGGCACCACTTTCGAGCAGGATCGCGAATTCCTCGCCACCGAAGCGATAGACTGTGCCCGCCTCGCCCACCGTCTCCGACAGGATCGCGGAGACGCGGCGCATCACCTCGTCGCCCGCGTCATGGCCGAATTCGTCGTTGAAGCGCTTGAAGTGATCGATATCCACCATCATGGCGATCACATCGCCCTGTTCGTCTCTGGCGATCCGGTTCAGCGCATCATCCAGCGACCGGCGGTTCAGGAGGCCTGTGAGCCCGTCGCGGATCGCGAGGCTCATCAGCCGGTCGCGCAGCTGCAGATTGGCGACGCCGAGGCCGATATTCTCGGCGATCAGCTCGAAATAAAGACGCGCCGAGGCAATTGCCTGGCTGTCCGAAGCGCCTTCGAAATAGAGGAGGCCGACCGTATCGCCCTGCGCCGAGAGCGGAACGCAAATGCCCATCTCGTCGGCATGTTCCAGATGCTGGCAAGGAATATCACCGGCAGCGGCATCGCTGACATGCGGACGGCCGCGCCGCAGTGCCCAGCATTCAGCCGACGTCAGCACGGGGCCGGCGCGGCGAGGTTCGCGCCAGCTGCCGATCGAGCTCAGCGCCGTGCGGCTGTCGTTCATCACATAGAGATGGCCGGCGAAGTCGGGGAAAATCTGCGGCGCGAAGAGCGAGACCACCTCGGCGAGTTCCTCCTGCCGCTGGCAGGCCTGCAGGCGGTGCATCATCTGCAGGATGAGATCCTTGGTGCGCTGGTCCGCCCGACGTTCGGCATCCAGCCGCTCGCGCTCCAGCCCATTATCGCGAAAAATCTGGATGGCGTCGTTCATCTCGCCGATCTCGTCGCGCCGGTTATCGGTCAAGACCTCGACGGCGTAATCCTGCCGCGCCAGCCGGTTGACGATCCCGGTCATCCGCATCAGCGGCATGGCCACACGCCGCCGCAGCACGAAATAGAGCACGCCGAGGAAAACCGCCGCCGTAAGGCCCAGGAGGCTTTTGGCCACCGCACCCCAGAAGTCGCTCCATTGCTTGGCGTCAGTGAGAGCATCATTGGTGCGGGTGGCGATGAGGTCAGTCAGCTGGCGAACGCTGGTCAGCAGATCGCTCTGCACCCGCTCGTGTTCGGCGCCGAAAAGCATCTGGCGCGCGCCTTCCTGATCGCCATTCGTATAAGCGGCTATCGCGCGCTCCTCGATCGCATCGAGCGCTTCGCCATCCTGTTCGATCTCCTGGATCAGAGCCATTTCCTGCGGCAGCAGAGCGGCAGCCTTGAAGGATTTCAGCGCTTGCTCGCGATCGCGCTCGCCATTCTCGTCGCCACGGAAGGCCTGGAGATGGCGATCTTCGCCGCGCATCACAAAGAGACGGGCATCCTCGCTGGTCTGCTCGGCCGCCATCGTCAGCCGCTCGGAAAGCTCGTCCAGCGCCTGGCTTTCGACGACCGCCTGCCGCTCGTGATCGGCGCTGCGCGCCGACAGGATGAAGGCACCGCCTGACAGCAGCGTCAGACCGACCGTCACGCCGTAAGCCCAATTGGTGATCGTGCTAATCCGCATGTCGAAATCTCGCCTGCACGAAAGTCTGTGTCCTAAATCGTACGTCGATATGTGGACCTTAACGATCGAGCGTTAAATGAGTATTTAATAATAAGCGTGAAGGTTGAGCCACCAAAACGGGAACCGGGCATGGCGATACCACAGCTGCTTCAAGCGCAACAACGCGAAAATGTGGAGCTGGCGCAGCAGAGCGCGGCGCTAACGACGATCGACCGGGCGCTGAAGACCTTGCGCCGGCATCTGAAGATGGATGTCGCCTTCGTCTCGCGCTTCATGCCCGACCACCGTCTCTTCCGGAACGTCGATAGCGCCGCCTATCCTTCGCCGCTTCAGGCGGGCGACCTTCTGCCGCTCCATGACGGCTATTGCTACAAGGTAGTGACCGGCCAGCTGCCACGGCTCATTCCCGATACGTCGCTCTGCCCGGAGGCGATGGAGATCCCAGCGACGCATCAGATGCCGATCGGCGCCCATGTCAGCGTGCCGCTGGTGCTTCACGACGGGCGCATTTACGGGACGCTCTGCTGCTTTTCGAGACATGCCGATCCGACGCTGAACGAGCGCGACCTCGAGATCATGAATGCCTTCGCCGAGCTCATCGCCAGCCAGATCAGCGATGAGATCCGCCACAATCTCGATTTTTCGGAACGGCTGCTGCGCATCACCGAGGCGCTCGCGCTGCGCGAGCCGGCGATCGTCTTCCAGCCGATTTTCGCCATGGCCGACCGCCAGATCGTCGGGCTCGAGGCGCTGGCGCGCTTCGGCGGCGAACCGAAGCGCTCTCCGGATATCTGGATCTCGGAAGCGGCCGATGTCGGCATGCGCTCGCGCGTCGAGCGCCAGGCGATCGAGAACGCCATCGATGAGTTCACGACCATCGGCGATGACGCGATCTCGCTGTCGCTGAACGTCTCGGCGGCGACCATCGTCGACAGTTCGCTCGATATCGTGCTGCGCCATCTGCCGCTGGACCGGGTCATTCTCGAAGTCACCGAACACGAGAAGATCTACGATTACCAGCAACTCGCCGCCGCCCTCCATCCCCTGCGCGAGCGCGGGGTCCGCATCGCCATCGACGATGCCGGATCGGGTTATGCCAGCATGCGCCACGTCCTGAATATCCGGCCTGACATCATCAAGTTCGACATCAGCCTGACCAAGGATATCGAGACCGACAGCGTCAAGCGGGCGCTGGCCCATGCGCTGGTGACCTTCGCCCATCATACCGGAAGCCTCGTCGTTGGCGAGGGTGTCGAGACGGCATCGGAGTTGCGCACGCTCGGCGATCTCGGCGTCGATCTCGTCCAGGGCTATCATCTCGGCCGTCCCGTCGCCGCCGATCTGGTGCGCCAGCATCTGATGGCGAACTGACGATCTCTCGTCAGCCGCGCACGGCACTCGCAAATTTCGGATTGCGGATCGCCCAGCTGACGAGATCGACCTCGATATCGTCGAACCATGCCTCCAGCACCTGCCAGCGATAGCTCATCTCATCGAGTAATGGATGCTGGAGCTCGTGATAGGCATTGGTCAGTTCGGCAATCGCCGCGGTGTCGATCGGTTCTTCCCGGGATTTCTGCTGAAGCGTTTCGAGATATTCGGCCTGGTTCTGATCATGCGCGCGCTTGACCTGCATGTAGGTGCGCAGCGTCACGAGAACTTGGTCTTTGTTGGCCATGAGTCGAATCCCGTTTGGAATCCGAATACCGCGAACCGCATATTCGCGCCAACGAAAAAGCCGGATCGCTAATATTTGTGATCACGCAAAAAGGGCGACCACCGGCCGCCCTTTGCATGCTTAAACTCTTGCCGGATCAGGCGGCGCTGCGCTTCGGCAGCTTCCAGCCCGGGCGGATGAAATGGCAGGTATAGCCATTCGGGATCCGCTCCAGATAATCCTGATGCTCCGGCTCGGCTTCCCAGAAGTCGCTGACAGCAGTCACCTCGGTCACCACCTTGCCCGGCCACAGACCGGAGGCATCGACATCGGCGATCGTGTCTTCGGCAACGCGCTTCTGCTCATCGCTCGTATAGAAGATCGCCGAGCGGTAGCTCGGGCCGCGGTCGTTGCCCTGGCGGTTCGGCGTCGACGGATCGTGGATCTGGAAGAAGAATTCCAGAAGCTCGCGATAGCTGATCTTGGCCGGATCGAAGATGATTTCGATCGCTTCGGCATGGTTGCCGTGATTGCGATAGGTCGCATTGGCCACCTCGCCGCCGCTATAGCCGACGCGGGTTGAGATGACGCCGTTATAGCGGCGAATGAGGTCCTGCATGCCCCAGAAGCAACCGCCTGCGAGAACTGCGCGTTCCGTCGTCATTGAATTTCCTCCACCTGATCGAGATAGGCACCGTATCCTTCCGCTTCCATGCTGTCGCGATGGACGAAGCGGAGCGATGCCGAGTTGATGCAATAGCGCAGGCCGCCGCGATCGCGCGGGCCATCAGGGAAGACGTGCCCGAGATGGCTGTCACCATGGCTGGAGCGCACCTCGGTGCGAACCATGCCGTGCGAGACGTCGGTGAGTTCCGCGACATTGGCGGGCTCGACCGGCTTGGTAAAGCTCGGCCAGCCGCAGCCGGATTCGTACTTGTCGGACGAGGCAAAGAGCGGCTCGCCGGACACGATGTCGACGTAGATGCCGGGCTCCTTGTTGTCGAGATATTCGCCCGTTCCGGGCCGTTCGGTCCCGGACTGCTGGGTCACACGGTACTGTTCCGGCGTCAGCTTGGCGATGGCGTCGGCACTCTTGGTGTAGTGCTGCATGTTTCTTCTCCTAGCGATCGATCGCCTGCACCAGCGTCCGGAAACGTGGGATCGGAACTGGACGAGGGTGGCGGATCGTTAAGCGCTATATAGGCATCCGCCTCGCAGTTTGTCAGGTCACCCCGGGGCTAAACTTTGTATCACAACGTATCTGCGGGGCTCAGTTCCGGAAGACGAGGCAGGTCCCGTTGTTCTTCCGGATCTCGGCGCAGAGCTGGTCCGCCTCGGCGCGGGTCTGGCGGGCGATGCGCGTTACATAGCGCGGGCGGAAGCCGAAACTGCGGTCGCGCTGGCGCATGACCAGCGGCTGTTCGGCATTGAGCGGTGCTGGCAGCCGCTCGACGGCCGCCATGAACAGGCGGCGCGCCGCATCGGGATTGGCATGGGCGGCCAGCTGTACGCCCCAGGGCATCCAGGTTCCCTCGTTCTGCCAGACAGGCTCGCGCAGCTTCCGGCTTTCGGCAAGGGCAACGCAGCTATCGAGGAAGGTCCTGGTCTTGTCGAGCGCAGGGGCCGCGATCTCCGGTGCCTCGCCCTTCCAGTCCTCGACACTGTGCGAGGTAATGCCTATGACATAGGCGCGGGTCTCCGACGGCAGGCCACCGCCGTCGAGGTAGCTCGCAAGTCTGTTCTCGCCGGCATTATAGGCGGCTGCCGCCAGGCCGAGATTGCCGAAGCGGTCACGCAGCTCGTCGAGATATTCCGCAGATTTTTGCAGCGCCTCCAGAACATCGTAGCTGTTTTGAAGACCGCGCAGCTTCGCCGTACCCGGCATGAACTGGGCGATCCCCTCCGCACCCTTGTAGCTCAGCGCATCGGCGCGAAACCGGCTCTCGCGCCAGATCAGCCGCGCAAAGAAATCCGGCGGCAGCTCGAAATCGGCGGCGGAGCGCTCGATGGCGCTGCAGAGATCGCGGTTGAAGCTGTCCTTGCGAATGCAGAGGGTCTCGCCCGTTCCCGATGCCGAGCGGGTATAGAGGCATCCGGCAGGCGCCGGTCCTTCCGGCTCGCCCGCCGCGAAAGCCGATGGGGCCGGCGACCATGCAGCGAGAACCGCTGCGAAGAGCGCCAACCAACGCGGTGATGACTGCCTCACTGCCTTCATCTGGTTCCGGCGCCGCAAAGCAGCGCCGCCATCACATGGCTAATGTAGCCATACGAGATGCTTTGTCGCCTCCCGTCAAGAGCAGGACCGGCGCTGACATCCGCCAGCGCCGGTCATTCGATCAGGCGGCGCGGACCTTGCGGCCGCCGCGTGCCCATTCCGGCAGCCAGTCGCCATGGGTAACGAGGAGATCGTCGACCAGCGACCAGATCTGGTCAAGATCGAGTTCGGCGGCCGTATGCGGGTCCATCATCGCGGCATGATAGATATGCTCGCGATTTTCGGTCATCAGCGCCTGGACGGTCAGCTCCTGGACGTTGATATTGGTGCGCATCAACGCCGTCAGCTGTGGCGGCAGGGCGCCGATATAGGTCGGCTGAATACCGGACGCATCGACGAGGCAGGGCACTTCGGCGGCGCAATTTTCCGGCAGCGAAGTGATGCAGCCATTGTTGCGGACATTGCCATAGATGACCGAGGGTTCGCCCGTCCAGACCGAGTTGATGATCGAGGAAGCGTATTCCTTCGACTGCTTGACCTCGATCGTATTGGCCGAGCGGTAGGTTTCCGCCTGGCCCTTCCAGCGCTCGATCTGCTCGATGCAGCGCTTCGGATATTCGTCGAGCGGGATGCCGAATTTCTCGATCAGGTCCTCGCGGCCTTCCTTGATGAAATAGGGCGTGTATTCGGCGAAATGCTCCGAGCTCTCTGTGACGAAATAGCCGAGGCGGGTCAGCATTTCATAGCGCACCTTGTTCGGGCAGCGCGGGTTCCAGCCCGGCTTCGGCGCCCTGCCCTCGCGGTAGCCGCGGACCAGATCTGGGTAGAGATCCCGGTAGGAGCCATCGGGCTGGCGATGCTCGAATTTCAGGTAGAAGGCCATGTGGTTGATGCCGGCCGAGCGGTAGCGGATTTCCTCGTAGGGGATATCGAGGTCATGGGCGAGCTCCATCGCCGTACCCTGCACGGAGTGGCAGAGGCCGACCTGCTTGATCGTGGGATACTTCTCCGAAATCGCCCAGGTATTGATCGCCATCGGGTTGACGTACTGCAGCATGATCGCCTCGGGGCAGACCGCGAGCATGTCCTCGCAGATCTTCCAGAGATGCGGCACGGTGCGCAACCCGCGCATGATGCCGCCGACGCCCAGCGTATCGGCGATCGTCTGGCGCAGCCCGTATTTCTTCGGCACTTCGAAATCGGTCACCGTGCAGGGCTCGTAGCCGCCGATCTGGAAGGCGACGACGACGAAATTGGCGCCGGCCAGCGCCTTGCGCTGATCCGAATAGGTCTCAGCCTTGGCGCTGACACCCAGCGTCGAAATCAACTTGTTGACGACGATGGCGCTTTCTTCGAGGCGCTGCGGATTGATGTCCATCAGCGCGATCGTGGCGCCCGACAGCGCCGGGCGCTGCAGGATGTCGCCGACGATGTTCTTCATGAAAACGGTGGAGCCAGCTCCGATGAACGTAATTCTGGGATTTGCCATATAAACCTCCGGCAGATGCAAATCAGGCTACCTCGAAAGCGGCTTTGACGAGCCGTTCGGTGTAGGCGGTCTTGGGATTGGTGAGAACTTCGTTGACGGGACCCTCTTCCATGATCTTGCCGTGCTGCATGACGATCACGCGATGGCAGAGGGCTCGCACGACCTTGAGATCGTGCGAAATGAACAGGTAGCTGAGACCGCGCTCGTCCTGCAGCTTGCGCAGCAGCTCGATGATCTGCGCCTGGACGGAAAGATCGAGCGCCGAGGTCGGCTCGTCGAGCAGGATGAATTCTGGTTCCAGGGCGATTGCACGGGCAATCGCGATACGCTGGCGCTGGCCGCCCGAGAACTCATGCGGGAAGCGCGACAGGATATTGCCTGGCATGCCCGCCGCCGAAAGCGCGTCACGCACACGGTCGAGACGCTCCGCCTTGGTGGCGCCGAGCCGGTTGACGACGAGCCCCTCCTCGATGATCTGGCCGATCGTCATGCGCGGATTGAGCGACGAGAACGGATCCTGGAAAACGATCTGCATGCGCGCGCGCAGCGGCCGCATTTCAGCGCGGGATTTGCCGTGGATCGGCTGTCGATCAAAGAAGATCTCGCCTGTATCGGGATCGTTGAGGCGCACCAGCGCCTGTCCGAAAGTCGTCTTTCCCGAGCCGGACTCGCCGACGAGGCCCAGCGTCTCGTGCCGGCGCAGCATCAGGTTGAGGCTGTCGACGGCGACCAGTTCCTTCAGCTCCGGCTTGAAGAAGCCGCCGTGGCGCATCATGAAGGAGACGCGCACGCCGCGGGCGTCGAGAATGATATCCGATCCCTCAGGCAGCGGATTGGCCTGTCCGCGCGGCTCCGAGGCCAGAAGATGCTTGGTATAGGGATGCTGCGGATTGGCAAAGAGCTGCTCGGTCGTGTTGTGCTCGCGCATTTCGCCGTGCTGCATCACATAGACGTAGTCGGAAAACTGGCGAACGACCGTCAGGTCGTGGGTGATGAGGATCACCGCCATCCGCAACTCTTTCTGGAGGTTGCGAATGAGGTTGAGGATCTGCGCCTGGACGGTGACGTCGAGCGCCGTCGTCGGCTCGTCGGCGATCAGCACATCGGGGTTGTTCGACAGCGCCATGGCGATCATCACGCGCTGGCGCTGGCCGCCGGAGAGCTGGTGCGGATACTGCTTCAGCCGCGCTTCCGGATCAGGAATCTGCACCTGCTTCAGGAGCTCCAGCGCCCTCGCCTCGGCCTGCTTGCGGCTGACCTTGTTGTGGACGCGGATCGCTTCGACGATCTGGCTGCCGATCGTATAGATCGGGTTCAGCGAGCTCATCGGCTCCTGGAAGATCATCGAGATCCGGTTGCCGCGCAGCTTGCGGCGCGCCGGCTCGGAAAATTTCAGGATATTCTTGCCTTCATACTCGACGGTCGATTTCGGCGAGGTCATGGCACGCTTCGACAAGAGCCCCATGACGGTACGCGCCGTCACCGACTTGCCGGAGCCGGATTCGCCGACGATGGCGATCGTCTCGCCGCGATAGAGCTGGAAGGAAATATCCTTCACCGCTTCGACGAGACCGTGCTCGACCTTGAAGTTCACGCCGATATTGCGGGCGTCGATGATCGGGCTTTCCTTGCGGCCGTCATGATCGTGACGGACGGGCGGAGCAAAGGAACTGACAAGAGCAAGAGCCATTTTCATCACCTCAATAGGGATCGACCGCATCGCGCAGACCGTCGCCCAGCGCATTGAAGGCGAAGACGGTGACGAGCACGAAGCCGACGGGGGCGAGAATCCACGGATAGGTCCCGATGACGGAGTAGTTCGCCGTATCCTGCAGCATCAGCCCCCAGGAGATCAGCGGCGGCTTCACGGCAAAGCCGAGGAAGCCAAGGAAGGATTCGAGCAGCACGACGCTCGGGATATGCAGCGTCACCGCCACGATCACATGGCTCATCACATTCGGCAGGATGTGCTGGAAGATGATGCGCCGGTCGGTCGCTCCGACAGCCATTGCGGCGCGCACATAGTCGATGCGCGCGAGCGCCAGCGTCTTGCCGCGCACCTCGCGTGACATCTGTGCCCAGCCGAGCGCTGACATGACGAAGATCACGAAGGCGAGGAAGATATTGGTCGGCGCGGTGATCGGGATCAGCGAGGTCAGCGCTAGGTAAAGCGGCAGTTGCGGGAAGGCGAGCACCAGTTCGACGAAGCGCTGCACCCAGACGTCGAACGCGCCGCCGAAATAGCCGGAGACCATGCCGACCGTCGTGCCGACGATGGTGACGATGAAGACGACGGTGAGCGCGATCATCAGCGAGATGCGCGAGCCGACGATGGCGCGGGAGAGCACGTCACGGCCGAACTTGTCGGTGCCGAGGAAATGCACCGGCTGGCCATCGACCGAGCCGAAGAAGTGGCGGTCGGCGGGGATCAGGCCGAGCAGCCTGTATTCCGCACCCTTGACGAAGAAGCCGAGCACCCGCGGATTGTCATAGTCTGGCCCGACGATCGGCTGGAAGGTGACGGGGTCGAGCTCCTCGGAATCGGCAAGCGCATAGACCCGCGGCCAGACGAGATTACCATCCTTGTCATGGATGCTCATGACCTGCGGCGGCGCAAAGCCGACATCGGTCGCCTTCGGATCGAGCGGCGCGAAGAAATCGGCAAAGATCGCCATGATCAGCAGCAGCCCGACGAGGATCAGCCCCATCATGCCGGTCCAGGAGCGGCGAAGGCGGCGCCAGACGAGAGCGAGATAGCTCTCGTTGCCATGAGCGGTCGCCTTGACGTTTTCTTCGTGCGGAGGCGGCGGAGAGGAATCGAATGCCAGCATCTCAGGCACCTCCATATTGGCGGACGCGCGGGTCGAGCATGGCAAGCAGCATGTCGGCGATGATGTTGCCGACGATCAGTGTGGCCGAGAGCACCAGCATGAAAGTGGCGGTGACATAGACGTCGCCGATCGCCATCGAGCCGACGATGGCCGGACCGACGGTCGGCAGGGCGAAGATGATCGCCGTCTCGATTTCGCCGGTCAGCATGTAGGGCAAGACGACGCCCTGATACATGACGAGTGGATGCAGCGCATTCGGAACCGCATGGCGCATGACGACGGCACTGCCCGAGAGACCCTTGGCACGGGCCGTCTCGACATATTGGGCATTCAGCGTATCCAGCAGATTGCCGCGCATGACGCGCATGTTGTAGGCGAGCCCGCCGAAGGTGGCGATCGCGACCACCGGCCAGACATGGCTGACGAGATCGACGAACTTCGCCCAGGACCACGGCGCCCCGCCATATTGCGGCGAGAAGAAGCTGCCGATTTCGCTGACATTGAACTGGAAGACCAGGAGATAGACGATGATCAGCGCCATGAGGAAGCGCGGCACCGTCATGCCCAGAAACGAGATGCCCGAGAGCAGGCTGTCGATCCAGGTGTACTGGCGCGTTGCCGCCCAGATGCCGAAGGTTATGCCGAGGATCGATGCAAAGATATGGCAGACCAGCGCCAGGGCCAGCGTGCGCGGCAGGCGCTCGCCGACGACATCGGCAACCGGCTTGTTGTAGAACATGCTGTAGCCGAAATCGCCTTCGGTGATGATGCCCTTCATCCAGTTGAAATACTGGACGACCATCGGCTTATCGAGGCCATGCTCGACGCGGTAGGCCTGCGCCTGTTCCTCGGCCTGCGCGAAGGACGCGCCACTCTGATTGATCAGCTGCGAGCGGATGTAATCGGCATAGTCGCCGGGTGGCGCCTGGATGATCGCGAAAGTCACCACGCTCAGAATGAAGAGGACGGGGATCGCCGAGGCGATGCGCATGAGCAGGAATCGTAGCATCGGACGGTTCGCTTCTCCTTGCCGCCAGTCGCTCGTCTAGTGCGGCCGGCTTGTTGATTATGCCCGGCCGCGCGCAGCACGCGCGGCCGGAAGCTCATTCGGTTGGGAGGGAGCTCTTAGTTGATCGGACCCTTGTCTCCGGGCTTGCCGGGCAGCTGTTCGGGGAACAGCTCGTATTTGCCCTGCTTGTCGGCAGCGACCCACAGACGCTCGCGGATGACGGAATCTTCAGCCCAGTTGAACATGAAGATCGGCGTACCCTGCGGGACGTTCGAGAAGCGCTTGTTGACGATCAGCGCGCCCGGATATTCCGTGAGGCCGACGGTGTCGACATGCTCGGTCGCGGTCTTCTGATACTGCTTCATCAGGTTGACGCGCTCGTCATTGTCCTGCGTGGTGCGGAACTTGTTGACGATATCGGCAAGCTCCTTTTCGTAGGGCAGGAGATCGAGCTGGTCGTCCTTGCCGGCGCGGTGATGCCAGCTGGTGCGCGGACCGACGGCTGCGAGCTGTTCGGTATTCTGCACCACGGATGCGAGTTCCGTCGCGTTGCGCTGGATCAGCCAATCGAACTGGCCGGCATAGTGGGCATTATCGCGCTTGGGACCATCGAGCGCATTGATGATGACCTTGATGCCGAGCTTTTCCATCTGGCCGACGACGCCTTCTGCAAGGCTCTTGTCGGTGGCATAGCCGTTGTTGACGAGCAGCACGACCTCGACATCCTTGCCGCCGGCGGTACCGGCCGGGAAGTTCACGAAGCCATCACCGTCGGTATCCTTGAGGCCGACCTTGGCGAGCAGCGCCTTGGCGCCTGCCAGATCAAAGGGATAGTAGACCGTTGAGTTGCGATCGTAGAAGCTCGTGCCCGAAGACAGGCCACCCGGATAGATCGCCGTGAACGGACCCTTGACGAGGGAGTCGCCGATCGCCTTGCGGTCAACCGCCATGGTGACGGCCTTGCGGAAGTCCTCGTTGCGGTTGAGGTTGCGGATCGCCTCGCCGCGCTCGTCCGGGTCACCCCAGCCGTTGGCGGACAGGTTCATGCGCATGTTGTAGCCGATCAGGCGCGGGCCGAAGGCGAGACGCGCCGGAGCGGTCTTTTCGGCAGCGCGCTTCAGCGACGCCACGAAGTTTTCCGGCTGTTCGAGGTTCGAGAAGTCGCCGGAGCCGGCAACGGCCTGAACGTCGCGGTCTGCCCAGGTCGAGAGCTTGTAGTGCAGCTCGTTGAGATAAGGCAGCTGGTTGCCCTTCTCGTCGACCTTCCAGTAGTAGGGGTTGCGGCGCATGACGATGATATCGTCAGGACGATATTCGACCGGCACCCAGGCACCCATGACCGGCATGTTCATAAATTCCGGCGGGAAGGCGTTCTTGAACTGGTCGTAGGTGTTCTTCGAATATTTCGGATGCTGCGGCTTCAGGATATGAGATGGACCCGGGCAGAAGTTCGGGTAGGCCATCGTATAGAGATACTGCTTCGGGAAGGCATCCTTGAAGGTCCACTCGACCGTGTAGTCATCGATCTTCTTGAGCGTCGTTCCCTCGCCGAAGGCCTCAGGCGATGCGCCGCCGCCGAGCGGCGAAACGTTCGGGTCGATGACTTCGTCTTCCCAGTAGAACATGATGTCGTCGGCGTTGAACGGCGCGCCGTCAGACCATTTCGCACCTTCGATCAGATGCATGGTCAGCTTGTGACCGTCGGCAGACCATTCCCAGCCCTTGGCGAGGTTCGGAAGCGGCTCGGTGTCCTTGGCTTCGACCTGGAAGAGCGGCGCGGTGCGCGTCAGGCATTCGGAGAGGCCGATATCGATGCCGCCCCAGCCCTGCGTCTGGCCGGCACCATAGTTCCAGCCTTCCGGACGGCCGCCGATGACGTGACGCATCGTGTCGCCATAGACGCCGATACCGTCAGGCATGTTGCCGGTCTTGAAAACCAGCGGCTCCTTGGGAAGGCGGTCCTTGACCGGCGGCAGCTTGCCGGTGTCGACGAAATTCTTCTTCACCCAATCGGGCTCGTTATACGAAGGAAGCGCCTTGAACTCCTCAATGGAGTCGCGGGACACATATTTGATCTTGCCTTCCGCCGGAAACTGCGGTGGCGCAGGCGGCGTTGTCGGCTCGGAAGCGTAGGCATTCAAGGCAGCAACTGAAACGCCGAGCGCCAGCCCTGCCAGGATGCCGATCTTGCGGAAATTCGTCATCGTCTCTCCCTCTTGTTCCGGAGCGCTTGCACGCGTCTCCGCTTCTCCTCAAAAAATGATGAAGCAAGCCTTGGCGCGGCGGCCTTCCTCCCGAAGAACCGCCGCGGCTTGCCTCGCCGGAAAATCAGACCGCCTGCTTCAGCGCCGCCTTTTCGGCGCGAAGCTCTTCGATCGAGCGGACGTTGCGGCGGGCAGCACCGGCCCATTCCTTCGTCTTGACCTTGGAATTCGCCAGGCGCTCCTTGGCGGCGGGAACGGCGTCGGCATATTGCGGCAGCCAGCGCGCCTGGGCGACGACCATTTCGTCCACCATCTGCCAGACTTCTTCCGGCGTCGAGACCGCACCGACCAGCGGGTCGTGCAGCACGGCGAGCTTCAGCAGATCGATATCGCCGGAGATTGCCGCGTGAACCGACATGCGCTGGACGTTGATCGACGCCATGCAGGTTGCCGCACAAGCTTCCGGAATGGTGATGCCGGAGACCATGTTGATGCCGAAGCGGTCGACAAAGCCGGGCGACTCGATGATGGCGTCCGACGGCAGGTTGGTGATCACGCCGTTGTTCTTGACGTTGAAGTGACCGCGATAGACCCGACCGGTTTCCAGCGCTTCCAGAATGTGGCTCGCATGCTCGTTGGAGCGCTTGGCCGGATCGATCGGCTTTTCGGCCGATGCGAGGAATTGCGGGAATTCGGTTTCGAACCAGTTGCGGGTTTCGGTCGAGTGGCGCAGATAGCCGCCGGTCTCGCCATGGATCCAGTCCGACATGTCGATCCACTTGGTGATCTCGTCAGGACGCTTGCGATACCAGGGCAGGTATTCCGAGAGGTGACCATTGCTCTCCGTCGAATAGACACCGAAGCGCTTCAGGACGTCGATGCGCAGCTTTTCCTGCTGCGAGAAGACAGGATGCGCCTCAAAGGCGGCAACCAGCTCGTCCTTGCCGATCTTGCGTCCGTTGAGCTTCAGATCGATGAACCAGGTCTGGTGATTGATGCCCGAGCAGATGTAGTCGAGCTCGCTCTGCGACTTGGCGCCGAGCACTTCGGCGATCTGCTCGGCTCCATGCTGGACGCCGTGGCAGAGACCGACCGTATCGACCTTGCCGTACTCGATCGCAGCCCAGGTGTTCATCGCCATCGGGTTTGCGTAGTTGAGGAATTTTGCACCGGGTTCGGCGAGCTCTCGGATATCCTTGCAGAAGTCGAGAATGACCGGGATGTTGCGCTGGCCATAGAGAATGCCGCCGGCGCAGATCGTATCGCCGACGCACTGGTCGATACCGTATTTCAGCGGGATCCTGATGTCGTCGGCATAGGCTTCGAGGCCGCCGACGCGCACGCAGCTGATGATGTAGCGCGCACCCGCAATCGCTTCGCGGCGGTTGGTCGTCGCCGTCACCTTGGTCGGCAGCTTGTTGGATTCGACGATCTTGTCGAGGATCGCCTTGATCATCTGCAGGTTATGCTCGCTGAGATCGGTCAGCGCGAATTCGATGTCCTTGAATTCCGGAACGCACAGGATGTCCGTGAACAGCTTCTTGGTGAAGCCGACGCTGCCCGCCCCAATGATAGCGATTTTGAAACTCATGTCCTTCACCTCGGTCCGATCGAATGTTACGTAGAAAGAAGACAAAAGGGTACCAGGCCGCCTGCGGCGCAGGCGATCGAAAATCACTGGAAATGAAACCTGTATTCCTCCCGGCCGTTCGTCGAGCCGCGATCTCTTCCTCTTATGCGAGGGGATTATGCGTATATTCGATGAGGCGGCCAGAGAAGGATTATGCTTTCGAGGGTAATTTTGTGCTGCAGGATTTGATTGCCAACGGACAGTCGATGAGGACCGTTTCGCTGCCGCGCGGACGCCAGCGGCTGCACGCCATGCCGACCAGCGCCGGCTATGAAGTGCGCGAGAACGAGACCTACGATTGGGACGGCCGCAAGCGCGGCCAGACACCGTTTACGGTGCTGCAGCACACGATCAGCGGCAGCGGCCACCTGCGCTACCAGAACCGCAATTACAAGCTCCAGGGCGGCGACACGATGATGGTGCTGGTGCCGCACAATCACCGCTACTGGCTCGAAAAGGGCGAGCGCTGGGAGTATTTCTGGATCTCGATGAACGGTGACGAGACGCTGCGCATCCACAAGATGGTGATGGCGCTGTCCGGCCCGGTCCTCAAACTGCAGCCATCGACCATCGATCACCTCGCCGATTGCAGCCTGCGTCTCGTCAGGGGCGCCACGACCCCGGGCTCAGCCTCGGCGATCGCTTACGAGGCGGCGATGGCGCTCTATGACGACGTCTTCGGCTCACCATCATTCATGGCCGAGCAGAGCCTGATGCAGCCGGTCATCGACCACATCAACGCCAATCTGGAAAAACCGCTCCCGGTCAGCGAGCTTGCTGCCATCGTCGGCTTGAGCCGCGCCCACTTCTCCCGCAGCTTCGCCGACAGCGAAGGTGTGCCGCCCGCCGAATACGTGCTGCAGCAGCGCCTGCAGCGCGCAGCCAAGCTGCTGACCAAGGCGGATTTCCTGCCGGTCAAGGAAGTGTCGATCATGTGCGGCTTCGAGGACGCCAACTATTTCGCAAAAGTCTTCCGCCGCGTCTACGGCATCACGCCGACCGAATTCCGCACCACCGGCATGTATGCCAGCATCGGCCGCAGCCGGTAGGCGTCGGGACGGCCACGGCCGCCCCTCGCCCGCTTGTCAGATCGACCAGAGCGCGCCGCCGTCGCAGGCAACGGCCTGACCGGTGATATAGCCGGCCTTGTCGGAGGCGAGGAAGGTCGCGAGTGCCGCGAATTCCTCCGGACGGCCGATGCGGCCCATCGGGATCATCTTGCTGACCTTGTCGAGGTCGAGCTTGGCTTCGGCCAGCCGCTCGGTCATCGTGTAGCCGGGCATCAGCGCATTGACGGTGATGCCGCTTGCGGCGAATTCGCGGCTCAGCGTCTTGGTCAGGCCGTGAAGCCCGGCGCGCAACGCGTTGGAGATCGTAAAATTATTGATCGGCTCCTTTGCGGCGATCGAGGTGACCAGCAGGACGCGGCCCCAGTTGCGCTCGCGCATGCCCGGCAGTGCCGCGCCGATCGCGTCGGTGGCGCTGACGAACAGGCCCTCGAAGGCATTGCGCCAGTCGTCGCTGGCGATGTTCTCGAAGGGCATGGTCGGCGGACCGCCGGTGTTGACGACGAGAATATCGACCTTGCCGAGCGCCGCCACCGCCTGATCGACGACAGCGCGTCCGGCCGAGGGCTGGCGCAGGTCGGCCACGAACGGCGTCGCTCCGAGCCGCCCGGCGGCATCCTTCAGCCGCTCTTCGTCGCGGGCGCAGATCGCGACCTTGACGCCTTCCGCCGAAAGCTCCTTGGCGATCGCAAAGCCAAGCCCTTTCGAAGCGCCCATCACGAGCGCCGTTTTACCGTTCAAGCCAAGATCCATGGCAGCCTCTTCTTCAAATCGTTCTTCGTCTCAAAAATCAGGAACCGCTGACCTCGACGCTGCCGATGCCGGAGACATCGAAGCGGTAGGTGAAAGGCCCGGTCGGAAAGCGCGTGGTGACGATGCTGCCGGTCATGACGATGTCGCCCTTGCGCAGCATCCGCCCGGATGCCGCCAGATGGTTCGCAAGCCAGGCAAGCGGCACGTAGGGATGACCGAGAACATCGGCGCCCAGCCCGCGGGCAAATTCGCTACCGTCGAGATAGGCAACACCCGTCGCCTCCTCCATCTTCGCCGGCGGCGGCGTGAAGGCGCCGAGCACGACGCCGGCATTCCAGGAATTGTCGGCGATCAGCGTGCCGCAATGGAGAACGCTGTAATCGGCATGCCGGTCGTCGACGATCTCGATCGCTGCTGCGACCGCATCGACGGCGGCCCCCGCCGTTTCCGGCGTGAACGGCACGTCTGACGGCAAGAGGTCCTGGCCGAGCCGGACGCAGATCTCGAATTCGAGGCCGAGGCGGTGATAGTCGGCATGCGCCAGATGCGCGCCGGTGAAGGCGACGCGGCGCTTGAAGATCGTGCCGTGGATCGGCTGGTCGATACCGCACATGTCCTGCATGCGCTTCGAGGTCAGGCCGATCTTGTAGCCGGCGGTCTCGTCGCCGTCGCGGATCGCGGCGATATACTTTTCCTGCACATTATAGGCGTCGGCGAGGTCGTTGATGCCCTCAAGCCGGTGAAAATTCGTGCCGCTGCGATGCTCGGCAACCAGCGTGCCGGCGAGTTCGGCGCTCTTGTCGGTCAAATCTCATCCTCCCGTTTTTCTCCTCCCATAGATGTTTCGCAGCGCGCTGAACAGCCACATTGATCCGAACAGCCACCGTGAAATGTCTTCCAGGATGCCCGGGCGGAGCGAAACATCCTGGAAGACGACCGGCCCGGTGTCCGGTTGCCGGGCCGATGGGCTTTAATCGGAGAGATCGACCGTATCGAACTGGAAGGCGCCGAGCGGGCTCTGGACGAAACCGACCACATTCTTGCGCATCGGCACGACGGCGAGCGAATGGTCCAGCGTGTCCCAGGGCGCTTCGCGCTTGAAGAGGGCTTGCGCCTCCTCATAGAGCTTGGTGCGGGCGGTGGTGTCGGTGGTTTCCTTCGCCTTGATCACCAGCGCATCGAAGTCCTTGTTGCACCACTGCGCCCAGTTATTGCCGCCGACGGCATCGCAGCTCAGCATTGCACCCAAGAAATTGTCCGGGTCGCCATTGTCGCCGGTCCAGCCGAGGATGACGGCGCCGTCGCGATCCTTCGCCTTGACCCGCTTAAGATACTCGGCCCATTCGTAGGTGACGATCTCCGTCTTGACGCCGATGGCAGCGAGGTCCGACTGCATCAGCTCGGCTGCGCGCCGCGCGTTCAGCATGTAGGGCCGCGAGACCGGCATCGCCCAGATCTTCATCGACAGATCCTTGACGCCGGCGGCATCGAGCGCCGCCTTTGCCGCCTTGGGATCATAGGGATCGTCCTTGATGGCGTTGTTATAGGACCACATGCCCGGCGGGATCGGGTTCTTGGCGACCGTCGCCGCCCCCTGGAACACCGCATCGACGATCGCCTGCTTGTTGATCGCCATGTTGAGCGCCCGGCGGACCTCCGGCTTGTCGAACGGCGCCTGCATCGTGTTGTAGGCGAGGAAGGAGACATTCAAGCCGGCGAGCTCGGAGACCTTGAGATCGGGATTGGCCTTCATCGCCGCGACATCGACCGAGTTCGGATAGGACATCAGATTGCATTCGCCTGCGGTCAGCCGCTGGTAGCGCTGCGTGGCATCGGGCGTGATGGCAAAGACCAGATCGTCGATCTTCGGCTTGCCCGCCCAATATCCGGCATTGGCCTTGTAGCGGATGACGGCATCCTGCTGGTAGCTGACGAGGCCGAAGGGACCGGTGCCGACGGGCAGCTGGTTCATCTGCGCCATCTTGCCATCGGCCTGCAGCTTGTCGGCATATTCCTTCGACAGGATCGAGGCGAAAGGCGTGGCGATATTGGCGATGAAGGGCGCTTCCTTGCGCTTCAGGACAAAGCGCACCGTCATGTCGTCGACCTTGTCGATCGACTGGATGAGATCGCCCATCCCCAGCGCGTCGAAATATTCCCAGGTGGCGGCGCCGGTATATTGATGCCAGGGATTGTCGGCCTTCCACTGGCGCACGAAGGAGAAGATCACGTCGTCGGCATTCATGTCGCGTGTCGGCGTGAAATAGTCCGTCGTCTGGAACTTCACGTTCGGGCGCAGCTTGAACGTATATTGCAGCCCGTCGTCCGACACCTGATAGCTCTCGGCGAGAGCCGGAATGACCTCGGTCGTTCCCTTCTTGAACTCGACGAGCCTGTCAAAGATCGTTTGCCCGACGGCGTCGTAGGTGGTGCCGCTGGTGCTCAGCGCCGGATCGAAGCCGGAGGGCGAGGCCTCCGAACAGTAGACGAAGGTTTTTGCGCTCGCACTCGTGGCCCAAGCCGGCGCGAGCACAATCGCTGCGGCCAAGGCTATTTTCTGAAACATCGAAGTCTCCCAGTCGTCAGTGAGTTGGGTTTTATTATCCACTGCCTGCTTCCGGCATGATCCAGGCCCGGCTTTGCCTGGTCACGCCGGCTTCCCGCTTTATGCTTGTTGCCGGACAGGCTCCGCCCCCGGAGCCTGCAGTCTCTCAGAGGTCGTCGACGACGGCCGCGAGCGCTTCCAGAGAAGCCGCCCCGAACAGCCGCGAGCGCCGCGGCGACCAGCCGTTCCGCTCGTCGGGATGGAAGATGTCGTCGAGGAAGGGCAGCTCAATGATGAAGGAGACGCAGCCGAAGGTTTCCGCCGTCCAGGAGATCGCCATGGCGAGCGGATCGGTGCCGGGCGCATGGTCGTAGTTCGGCTTCGGCAGGTCGGGCGTGTAGTTCGGCGAGGCGACCAGCAAGGCATCCTCGAAACGCTTCAAGAGGGTCGCCTGCTTGTTCGACCAGGACGGCACGCCGACTGGCCTTACCGGCCAGGGATGATGATTGCTCTCGTCGCCATGGATGTCGTAGCAGAAATGCACGCCGGTCTGGCGCATCCGCTCGCGCACGAACCAGGTCTCCGGGCTTTCCTCGACTGTCGTCGTGCTCCAGGAACGATTGAGATCGACGAAGCCCGCATTATAGCGATGGAAGCCCTTGATGCTGCCATCGGGATTCATGGTCGGAACCACGTAGAAGACGGCGCGCTCAAGCAGCGACTGCGACAAGGGGTCGGCGGCATCGATCAGCCGGTCGAGAAGCGCCTCGGCGGCAAACTCGGTCATCGACTCGCCGGGATGCTGGCGCGCCAGCACCCAGCAGGATTTCTTGCCCGGGCCGGGCTTGCCGACGGTGACGAGATCGATGCTGCGCCCCTCGAGCGTCTTGCCGAGGCTCTCGACCTTTGCCAGCGGGCTCGCCGCGCAGCGTTCGATCAGCGAGAAGCGTTCCGTCTCGGTATAGGGCGCATGATAGGCGTAGGAGACGCGGTCCTGCTCCGGCCGGTGGCTCCATTTCAATGAGGAGCCGTCGAATGTCGCGGGAATACGGAACCAGTCCTTGCGGTCATAGGAGGCGACGATCCGGTAGTCCTTGAAGCCGCGCGACCAGCGGCTCTTGCCGGCATCCTCCAGTGTATAGTGACAGTCCCTGCCCTTTGCGCCGGTGGCGGCGAAATAGAAGCCCATGAACTCGTCGGATCCTTCGCGGTCGGGAAGGATCGCCAGCCGCATCGCCGCCCAATCGCTTTCGTCGATGACCTTGATGCGCCCGGAATCGAAATTACTGCTGATTTTACTCATCGCTCAACACTACTCCGCAGTTGCCGTGACTTGCCGGCCGACCTGTTCTGCGAAGCGGGCGACCGGATGCTGGTGTTAGCCCATCATGTCTTCGACCGGTTCCTCTCGCGCGGCGCCGGTCTGATCGAGGTGATCCCGGCCTCGCTGGTCAGGGCCTCGTAGCGGGCCGAGATGACGGAGGTCAGTGTCTGGAGGTGGCGTTCAAAATAGGCCTCCTCCTTGTGGAACAGCCGCTCCAGGCTGAGGCCGCGGATTGCGATGAGCGTGAATTCCAGGAGTTCGAAGATCTCCCTCTTGTTCTTGCCCATGTCGACATGCTCTTCGAGCCAGCGGTAGCGGACTTCGCGGATCGCTTCCATGCGGTCCGAAACGGTGCTCGGCCGTACCTCGGCCTCGGCGCGCGTGCCGATCAGGATCTCCCAGATCGCCCAATATTCGGGATCGCCGTAGACGCCCCAGAAATAGCGCACCAGCTTGCCGACATTCAGCCGCCCGTGGGCTGCGAGGTTCTTCTGCTTGGTAAAGTCGTCGAGCACCCGTTCGGCCAGGTGATCATAGACGGTGAACAGCAGTTCGAACTTGGTCGGGAAATGGTGGTGCAGCGCACCGGTCGTCAGCCCCGCCTCCTTGGCGACGTTGGCGGTCGTCAATCCCGAGAAGCCGATCTTGTGCAGCAGCGTCGTTGCCGCGCGGATCAGCTGGACCCGCGTCTCCGCGCTGCGGTCTGCCTGGGTACGTCTGACTTGGCGGGACTGATCGGTCATGAGGCGATATAAATACATATCAGTCGGAATGTAAATACATACTAGTCGGAATGTAAGTTGAACTTTCAAGACCGCCGGGACAACCGGAAATCACCGGGGCAGCAGACCGAAGCGGGCGCCCGCCCGCTGGCACACGTCCCTTCGATCAAGAGCCTTAATGAGGATGGGCGAGGAAAGAGCCCTAGCTCCGCCAGGCCGAGCCTAGCGGCAGCCTTCAGACCGGCATGTGCGAATGCCCAGGCTCAGAAATAGATCGACATCAGCAGGTCCTGGTCGAAATCGCCGAAACCCTTGCCGAAGATGTTCATGCCGCCGGGATTGTCGGCCTTCTCGTCGATGCCGATGCGGAAGCGGATCGAGTGGTGGTCGGCGATGCCGAGCGAGGCGATGGTCTGGGTCGAGACCATGGCGCCGTCGATCCAGGTACCGGTCTCGTCGATCGTCCAGGTTTTCAGCTTGCCATATTGCGAACCCGAGAGCTTCCACCAGGCAGGCGAATACATGCCGCGGCGGTCGCCGAAATCGCCCGGCGAGGTCCAGTGACCGGCCTTGATGCCGTTGATCCAGATCGAAATATCGGATGGCCAGTTGGCATTGGTCGCCGGCGTTTCCGAGCTGAGTTCGGCGGAGAATTCGACCTTGCGGATCTTCTTGCCGGACACCTTGGCATTGTTCGGGAACTTGTATTCGACATAGCCGCGGGTGAACCACAGCAAGGCCGCCTGCATGCGCTGCGGGTCGAGGAAGACCTCCTGCACATCGAGCATACCGATGACATTGTTGACGGAACAGAGGCCGCAGGGCGCGCCCACCTCGAACTCGGTAAATAGGCCGATCGGCATGCTGACGGTGACGACGTCTTCGCTCGCCTTGGTGCCGCTGCTGTCGAAGCGGATCAGGATCTCGTCATAGATGCTGGAGCAGACTTTCTGGTTGCCCTTCGTCGCCTTCATCGTCTGGGTCTGGATGAGCCCCGCCTGCTCGAGCGACTTCAAATTCGTCGCCGTCGTCGACTGCGGCAAGCCCATCTGTGCCGCGATGTCGTTGACATTCAGCGGCCCCTTCTGGCGCAGCAGGTTGAGGATTTCGATGCGCGTCGGAGAACCGAGTGCCTGGACGACATCGGCGTCCCTCATCGGATCAACGGTTAGAAGCTTCGTCTCCATATTATAATACTGGTTCTCCAGTCTTTCTTGTTGGTTTCAGCTGATATCATGGGCGCATGCACTGTGTCGCTGCTCAAATTTTACTAGGGGCCGGTCCGCGCCTCGGGAGAACTCTCGCGGACCGGCAGGGGCCTTCTCACCTCGGCCCGGAAGCAAAGTCTCATGCACGTCACCCCTTGATACCGGACGACAGCATCAGCGCCTGCGTCACCCGCTTCTGGAACAGCAGATAGGCAACCGCCACCGGCATCGCAGCCAGAATGGCGACCGCCATGTCGCGCGCATATTTGACGCCGAAGGCATCGCGGGTCTGCGTGATGCCGACCGTGATCGTCATCATGTCGTCCGAGTTGGTGACGAGGAACGGCCAGAGGAAGGCATTCCAGGCCATGATGTAGGTGATGATCGCCAGCGCCGTGGTGATCCCCCAGTTCAGGGGCAGATAGAGCTTGAAGAGGATCTGGAACTCGCCGCAGCCATCGAGCTTGGCCGCTTCGCGCAGCTCCTTCGGCACGGAATCGAAGAACTGCTTGTAGACGATGACGACGACGGGGACGATCAGCTGCGGCAGGATGATGCCGCCCCAGGTGTTGATCAGGTTCAGCTTGTGCATCAGCACGAACTGCGAAATCACCAGCGCCTGCGACGGCACCATGAAGCTCGCCAGGATGATGCCGTAAAGCAGCTTGCGGCCGGGAAAGACGATCTGCGACAGCGCATAGGCGCACATGACGCTGATCAGGATGACGACGATGGTCACCGTGACCGAGGTCACGATCGAATTCAGATACCAGGTCGAGAGCTTGGTCTCGAACAGCGCGTAATAATAGCCCGAGAAGTTGAGGACGTCGGGGATGAAGGTCGTCTTTGCCACCACCTCCTGCTCCGGCTTGATCGAGGTGATGACCGCCCAATAGATCGGGAAGGCCCACATGCAGGCGATCAGGAGCGTCAGGACGAGAAGCAGCGCGTTGCCGATTGTCTTGCCGGGCATCTCAGCGCTCCCTTACACGCAGCAGCTGGTACTGCAGCACCGACACGACGACGATGATCATGAACAGGATCACCGCGACGGCCGAGCCCGTGCCGCCATGGTTCGAGCGGAAGGCTTCGCGATAGACGAGCTGCAAGAGCACATAGGTCGAGTTGAATGGCCCGCCCTCGGTCAGCAGGTAGACCTGGTCGAAGATCTTCAGCTGCAGGATCAGCTGCAGCGTCAGCACGAGTGCCGTGACCGGCCAGATCAGCGGCCAGGTGATGCGCTTGAAGCACTGCCAGCGCGTCGCGCCGTCGAGCATCGCCGCCTCGTAATAATCGTTCGGGATGTTGCGGAGACCGGCGATGAAGAGCAGCAGGTTGAAGCCGTTGGTCCACCAGACGGTGACCAGCGCCACCATCGGCATGGCCCAGATTGGATCGCGAAAGACGCTGACGCGCTTGCCGGTCGCTGCCTCGATGACGAATTGCGCGACGCCGAACTGCTGGTCGAGAACCCACTTCCAGATCTGCGTGACGACGGAAACGGGAAGGATATAGGGGATGAAGAAGAGCACCAGCACCAGGCTCTGCACCCAGCCCTTGAGCCGCACGACCATCAATGCCAGTCCGAGGCCGATCAACGTGTTCGGGATTACCGTCAGCACGACGAAATAGCCGGTATTCCAGGCGGACGTATAGAAGAGCTTCTGGTGGAAGAGCTTCACGTAATTGTCGAAGCCCACCCACTGACCCTCGCCGACCAGCGGCGCGTCCGTGAAGCTCAGCTCAAACATCTTGTAGACTGGATAGGCAAAGACGGTCGCATAGGCGATCAGGAACGGCGCGATCATGGCGATCGCCGTCAGCGTCTTGCGTCTCTTCTCGGTATTGACCACAGATCATCTCCCACGGCGGAAGTGCTGGCCGGGGGAGACCCCGGCCAGCCGCTCGTTACTTCTGGCTTTCCAGCTCTTCGCGCATCTGATCGATCGCGTCGGCCGGATCGAGCTGGCCGTTGAGGGCAGGAACCACGAAGTTCTGGGTTGCCTCGTAGATCGGGCCGGCAACGCCCGCGAGCTTGGAAACCGGGTCGAAGACGGCAGTATCGGCGAGCTTCGCATAGGTGGCGTTCGGCTGCATGCCCTTGAACTCCTGGCTGTCGGTCACCGGCTTGTAGGCAGGGATGTGACCGGCGCTGGCCCAGGAGATGCTGTGCTCGTTCATCCAGGCGATGATCTGCAGCACGGCCTTCAGCTTTTCAGGGGAGATCGGCTTGCTCTCGCTGTTCGGCACGGCGAAGGAATGGGAGTCGGCCCAGGTGGCCTGCGTGCCCATCAGGTTCGGGATTTCGATCGCGCCCCATTCGAAGCCGAGTTCGCCCTTCTTGGCGAGGTCAGCCATGGTCGGCACTTCCCAGACGCCGTTGACGTGCATCGCAGCCTTGCCCGAGGTGAAGAGCGCGATGGAGGCTTCATAGGAGATCAGCTTCGGCGAATAGCCGGTCGAAACCCAGTTCGCCATGGTCTGCAGCGCCTTGACGCCGGCATCCCCCGGAAGGATCTGGTCGCCGTCCATGAACTTGGCGCCCTGCTGGGCGATCAGCGTATAGAAGACGCGCCACATCGAGCCGCCTTCATCGGTATGCAGCGACAGCGGATATTCGACCTTACCGGTTGCCTTGATCTTCTCGAGCGCGGCATTGAAATTGTCGAGGCCGTCGAGACCCTTCGGCAGGCCGTCGTCACCGAGGAGACCGGCTTCCTTCAGGATGTTCTTGTTGTAATAGAGAACGATCGAGTGGACGTCGAAGGGAATGCCGTAGACCTTGTTGTCGAAGGTCGCCTGCTTCCAGGCCGCATCGACATAGTTTTCCTTCTTGATGCCGGCGGATGCCAGTTCCTCATCGCTGAAGGGGCGCAGGATGCCGGTCGGAACGGCCAGCGGATAGCGCGACATGTGATAGGTCATGATATCGGGCTGCTGGCCGACGGCAGCTGCCGTCTGCACCTTGGTATAGAAGGGCACGCCCCATTCCAGCGTCGTGGCGTTGATCTTGATATCGGGGTGGGTGTCGTTGAATTCCTTGATCAGCGCCTTCATGCGAACTCCGTCGCCGCCGCTAAGGAAGTCCCACCAGGTAACGTCTGTCTGCGCGAATGCGGCCGCCGAGGGCAGCAATGCAATGGCCGCCGAAACGGCGAGTTTTACTAGCTTTCTCACGTTTGTTCCTCCTCTTAAACATGGGTTACGGGTCACCCCGGGTCGCGGGATGGCGCTTTCCGCGCGCCTCCTCCAAGGGTTGCGGATCACATTTCTGCAGTCATGCTCCGGCCGCCGATCCCCTCGGCAGCCATCCGTCAGCTGAGCCTTCTGCCTTCGGCATCGAACGCGAGCATTTCAGGCACTCTCAGCGAGAGGCTGATCTTCTCCTTCGGCTGAGGCCTGCTTTCGCGGCACTCGACCGTCATTTCCGCACCGGTTGCCGTCAGCACATGCAGATAGCCGGTGCCGCCGAGCTCCTCGGTAAATTCAGCCGTCACCGGCAGCGTCACGCCACCCTCTCCGGCGCCAAGGCCGATATGTTCAGGGCGAACGCCGACATGGACAGGCGCGCCGTTTTCGACCGGCGCCCGCGTCGGCAGGTCGAAGGGCTGGCCAGGTGCATCGTCGAGTTCGATACGGGCCGAACCCTGCCCGGCCGCGACGACCTTGCCCTTCAGGAAATTCATGCCCGGCGAGCCGATGAAGCCGGCCACGAACATGTTCTGCGGATCGCGGTAGAGATCGAGCGGCGCGCCGACCTGCTGGACGACGCCGTCTTTCAGCACGACGATCTTGTCGGCCAGCGTCATCGCCTCGACCTGGTCATGGGTGACATAGACCATCGTCGCGCCGATCTGCCGGTGCAGGCGGGCAATCTCCATGCGCATCTTGACGCGCAGTTCGGCATCGAGATTGGAGAGCGGTTCGTCGAACAGGAAGACGCGAGGTTCGCGCACGATGGCACGGCCGATCGCCACACGCTGGCGCTGGCCGCCGGAGAGCTGGCTTGGCTTGTGCTGCAGATAGTCGGTCAACCGCAGGATATCGGCCGCAGCCTTCACCTTCTGCTGGATCTCCGCTTTCGGCCGCTTGGCGATCGACAGGCTGAAGGCCATGTTCTCGAAGACCGAGAGATGCGGGTAGAGCGCGTAGGACTGGAAGACCATCGCCACGCCGCGCTTCGACGCCTCGCGATGCGTGACGTCCTCGTTCTCGATGCTGATCTGGCCGCCGCTCGTTTCCTCGAGCCCGGCGATCATTCTGAGAAGCGTCGACTTTCCGCAGCCGGACGGGCCGACGAAGACGGCGAACTCGCCCTGCTCGATCTCGATATCGACGCCGTGGATGACCTTGAAGGCTCCGAACGACTTGCTGACCTCGGTCAGTTTGATCCCAGACATATGTCCTCCCGGTTGGAACTCCCATCGGGGCAGCCTCCTCCGCTGCCCCGGTGGCAATCAGTTCACGCCGAAGCGACAGAGAGCAGGATGAAATGGTAGGACTTCGCCGGCAGCGAGCCGGTGAGCTTGCCCTCATCGGTGATCTGCAGCCCGGAACCCGCCTTGGGAACGATGCGGTTCTGGTCTTCGACCGAGTTGCGCGCCTTCAGATCATCGCCGGCCATCGTGTGATGCTGGAGGATCTTTGCGCCCTTGAAGCCCTGGAGATCGAGGTCGATATCCATCGCCTCGTCGAGGCTGCGGTTGATGGCGAAGACGGCGATCGTCTTGCCGTCCTCATGCAGAACCGCCGATAGATCGAGATAGGGAACGTCCTGCGCCACGTCGCAATCGTAAGTCGGGCCTGACGCAGAAACGGAGAGCGCGGTGCCGCGGCCATATTTCGAGGCGAACTGCAGCGGATAGTAGATCGACTGGCGCCATGCCGGGCCGCCGGCCTTGGTCAGGATCGGCGCAATGACGTTGACGAGCTGCGCCATGCAGGCGATCTTGACACGGTCGGAGCGGCGGATGAAGACGTTGATCAGCGATGCCACGAAGATCGCGTCCTCGAGATTGTAGAGTTCTTCGAGCAGTGGCGGAGCTTCAGGCCAATCCCAGTTCTTGTAGCGCTGGTCGTCTTCCTTGCGGTCGTGATACCAGACGTTCCATTCGTCGAAGCAGATCTTCACGTCGCGCTTCGAGCGCTTCTTCGCCTTGATGTAATCGATGACGCCGCCGATGGTGACGATGTAGCGGTCGAGCTCGATCGCCTTGGCATAGTAGTTAAGTGTGTCGTTTTCCTCGTTGCCGAAATACTTGTGCAGCGAGATGTAGTCCACGCTATCGTAGCTGGCATCGAGGACTGTTGCTTCCCATTCGGGATAGGACTTCATCTTGTCGTTGGACGAGCCGCAGACCACCGTTTCGAGCGTCTTGTCGAAATATTTGAAGGCCTTGGACACTTCGTTGGCGAGGTGTCCATATTCGGCTGCCGTCTTATGGCCGACCTGCCAGGGACCGTCGATCTCGTTGCCGAGGCACCAGATGCGGACATTGTGCGGATCCTTGTAGCCGTGCTTGGCGCGAAGGTCGCTCCAGTAGGTGCCGCCGGGATGATTGCAATATTCGAGGAAGTTGCGGGCATCGTTGAGGCCGCGCGAACCGAGGTTCATCGCCAGCATCATCTCGGTCTTGGCAAGCTTCGACCAGTCGGCGAATTCGTTGACGCCCATCTGGTTGGTTTCGCGGGTACGCCAGGCCAGATCGAGGCGTGTCGGGCGCTGGTCGCGCGGGCCGATGCCGTCTTCCCAGTGATAGGCCGAGACGAAATTGCCGCCCGGATAACGCACGATCGGCATATCGAGGTCGCGCACCATATCAAGAACATCGGTACGGAAACCGTCCTTATCAGCCTTTTCGTGACCCGGCTCATAAATACCGGTGTAGACGGCACGGCCCATATGCTCGAGAAATGAGCCATAGACGCGCTTGTCGACGTTCGAAATCGTGAATTCCCGGTTCAGGGTGGCTTTAGCCCGCATGCTTGGTGTTCCTCGTTTATTGAATTTGATTTTTTGCCACGCTATTCTGGGAGATTTTTTAAATCAAGCTTTTTGTTTTATATCAAAAAATCAGTTTTAATTGCCGTTCGAAAGCGATCTGCAGCTCCATTTCGGCCGACCAGCTGCCGCACGAAGCCGGTTGTATAATAACGTTTTCAGTATCGCTTAAATTGAGGCTTTCGTTACCAAGCTTTATCCATTTCGAATAGCGCATATTGCTGCGCGCCAAGGGCTATGCGAGGTTTCCCGCCTGACACCGTTCCCAATCAATGGCAGGACCAGATCCAGATGCGTCACCTCAACTGTTTGCGCCTCATCGCAGCAGTCGCCCTCGGCACCATTGCGGTCTCGAGCACTCCGGTCCTTGCGGAACAGCCCTCCCACCCATGGCCGCAGACGCAGAGCGACATTCCCGCAGACCCGGATGTGCGCTTCGGGGTTCTGCCGAACGGCATGCGCTATGCGATCATGCACAACGCCACCCCGCCCGGGCAGGCGGCTATACGCTTCCGCATCGGCTCGGGTTCGCTCGACGAGAACGACGACCAGCAGGGGCTGGCGCATTTTCTCGAGCACATGGCCTTCAAGGGCTCGGCCCATGTTCCCGAAGGCGAGATGATTCGCATCCTGCAGCGCAAGGGACTGGCCTTCGGCCCCGATACCAACGCCAATACCGCCTATGACGAAACGGTCTATTCGCTCGATCTGCCGGAGGTCGACAGCGACACGCTCTCGACCGGCCTGATGCTAATGCGGGAAACCGCCAGCGAACTGACGCTCGATGCCGGCGCCTTCGATCGCGAGCGCGGGGTGATCCTGTCGGAAGAACGGCTGCGGGACACGCCGCAATATCGCGCGGCGATCGGCATCACCAACATCCTGCTTGAGGGACAGCGCGCGGCTTCGCGCTCGCCGATCGGCAAGGTCGATATCATCAAGACGGCACCGGTCGATCACGTCCGCGATTATTATAATGCCAATTATCGTCCGGACCGGGCGGCCTTGATGGTCGTCGGCGACGTCGATCCGGCTGCGCTGGAGGTCGATATCCGCAAGCGTTTCGGCGACTGGCAGGCTCATGGTGCTCCGGCACCTGCACCTGATCTCGGCGCCCTGAAGCCGAAGGCGGAAAGCGTCGATCTCCTGACCATCCCGAGTGGCATGACGAGCGCCCAGATCGTCTGGACGCGTCCTTTCGATGCCGCCCCGGACACCTACGCCAAACGGCGCCAGCAGATGGTGGAAGATCTTGGTCTTTCCGTGCTGCGGCGGCGCTTCTCGACGATCGCCAGCAAGCCCAACGCGCCCTTTACCGGCGCCAATGCCGGCTCGCAGGACATTCTGGAATCTGCCCACGCGGTGATGATCACCGCAAACAGCGATCCGGAAAAGTGGCAGGTTGCCCTAAGCAGCATCGAACAGGAGCAGCGCCGTCTCCTGCAGTTCGGCGTATCGCAGCAGGAGCTCGACCGCGAGGTCACCGAATATCGCGCCTACCTGCAATCAGCGGCCTCGGGTGCGGCGACGCGTACGAGCACCGATCTCGCCTCTTCGCTCGCCTACACTGTCGACAGCGACCAGGTCTTCACCTCACCGGCCGACGATCTCACGCTCTTCGAAAAGATGACGAAGGATATCAGCGCCAAGGAAGTCAACGACGCCCTGCCCACCACCTTTTCCGGCAACGGCCCGCAGGTCGTGCTGATGACGGCGGAGCCGCCGAAGGGCGGGACGGATGAGATCAAGAAGGCCTACGAAGCCTCTCGTGCGGTGACGGTCGCCGCCCCCGAAACTGCTGCAAATCTCGTCTGGCCCTATACCGATTTCGGCACGCCAAGCACGGTTGCCGAGCGGCGTGAGATCAGCGATCTCGACCTGACGATGGTGCGCTTTGCCAATGGCGTGCGCCTGACCGTCAAGCCCACCAAGCTGAGAGCCGACGAGGTTCTGGTGCGCGAGGATATCGGCTATGGCCGCAACAGCCTGCCGAAGGATCAGGCATCCGTGCTCTGGGCGTCGCCCGCCGTCGTCCTGTCGGGCGTGAAAGCCATGGATTACCCCGATATTCAGCGGGTACTGGCTGCCAACATGTTCAACATCGACTTCTCGGTGGAGGACGGTGCGTTCCGGTTCAACGGTCAGACGCGGACCACGGATCTCCTGATCCAGTTGCAGCTGATGACCGCCTATACGTCTGACCCGGCATACCGCCCGGAGGTCTTCGACCGCGTCAAGCAGGCCTATCTGAACGGGCTCAACCAATATGCCGCAACGCCCGGCGGCGTCATCAGCCGCGACTTTGCAGGATTGGTGCACGGCGGCGATCCACGCTGGACCTTCCCGGAACGAGCCGAGCTGGCCTCCTCGCAGCCGAGCGAATTCGAAAAACTCTTCAAGCCGGCGGTCACGACAGGGCCGATCAGCCTGACCGTGGTCGGCGACATCACAGCCGACGAAGCAATCGCCCTGACGGCGCGGACATTCGGCGCCCTACCCGCCCGCCCCGACAGCGCTCCGCATGACGAGACGGCGAGCTTCCCGGCAGCCCAGGCGGCGCCTGCGATCGGCACGCATACGGGACGCCCGGATAACGCCGCGGCGATCGTCGCTGCGCCTGTCGGCGACATGCTCTCCGATCTGCCGCGGTCCTTCACCGCAAATCTGACCTCGCAGGTCATCCAGAACCGGCTGATCGACCAGTTCCGCATCGCCGAAGGCGCGAGCTACAGCGTGCAGGCGGATGTCGACCTCTCCAAGGACATTCCGGGCTACGGCTATGCCTATATCTATGTCGACACCACGCCGGCGAAGCTCCCCCGCTTCTTCGAGCTCGTCGACCAGGTCTCGGCCGACTTGAAGGCAAAGGACATTTCGGACGACGAGCTCGCCCGGGCCCGGGCGCCGATCATCGAAACCCTGAAGCATCGCCAGCAGAGCAATGAATACTGGATCGAATATCTGCAGAACGCGCAGACGGATCCGCGTGGTCTCGATCGCGTGCGCGCCAATCTTACCGGCTACGACACGATCATGGCCAAGGACGTCCGCGCCTTCGCCAACGACTATCTCAAGCCGGAGAAATTCTGGAAGTTCGAGGTGCTGCCAGCGGCCGGCCAATAGCCGGCCGCACGGGGATCACAGCTTCAGCTCGGGATCCTGCCAGATGCGGAAGCCGCCCTTGAAGGCGTTTTCGTTGTCGCCGCGGCGGCAGTCCTCAGGCAGGTCCTTGATCTTGTCGACATTGCCGCCGCCGATGACGATGTAGTCGGGCTGCAGCGCCGCCTTCAGCCGGGCGGCGACATCGGCAACGGACTTGCGCCATTTCGCCTTGCCATGCGCCTCCAGCCCGCGCAGGCCGACATAGTCCTCGAAGGTCTGCTTCTTCTTGTAAGGCAGATGCGCTAACTCCATCGGCAGGCAGACCTTGTCGACGACCATGGCGGCACCCAGGCCGGTGCCGAGACCGAGAAACAGCATGCGCCCGCCCTCATAGCTGCCGATCGCCTGCATCAGCGCGTCGTTGACGAGCTTCAGCGGCTTGCCGAAGGCCTTTTCGAAATCATAGTCCTTCCAGCCGGGCGCCAGGTTATGCGGATCGAGCGACGGCCGGTTATTTTCGATCGGGCCGGGATAGCCCATGCCGATCACGTCGAATTCCAGCCCCTTCGCCATTTCCTTGACGGCCTTGACCATCTTGTCCGGCGACATGTCCGGACCCGAGACCATCGCCCGCTTTTCGCCACCGGTGCTGAGGAGCACTTTCACATGCGAACCACCGAGATCGATGGCGAGGACCGTCTTCTGTGTGTTGGAGCTATCGGCGGGGGCGTCCATGGGAAAATCCTGCTTTGAAATTTCGCGTTGATAGGCCGGGGAGGGAGGAATTAGGTGGTGACAGCGATCTGGAAATCCCTGCCCTCCCAGTCGTTTCGGCCGGTCCAGAAGATCGTGAAGGAGATGACCGATCCAACGGCGATACCATCCGTCGGGAGGTCGGCGATCCAGGTACCCATCGACGTGTCCCGCGCCGTCACATCATGTACCGTCTTCCAGCCATCCGCCGACCAGTGGACATAAGCGGGCTCGAACAGCTCGAAGCGTAGCAGGCGCCCGACCGAAATGGTGTCGTAGGTCGAGTTGGTGCGCCAGATCCACGGCGCCGGCGCGGGCTTGCCCTTGACGTAGCGCGCCAATGTCTGAGGCGGCATGTCGAAGACGGCGCCGTCCTTCAGCGAGCGCAACAGCTTGATATGCTCGGCATGCGCCCAGACGAGCGGCATCGCACTGCCCGAGGGGCGGCCGAGGAACAGCTCCTTGTCGGCAATGTCGGCCTCGTCCCAGATCTGCTCCGGCAGCAGCCCGCCGGGGCTCGCGGATGCTTCCAGCGTCGCCAGCAGCCTGGTGGCTTCTGCGGTCCGCCCGGCAGCTATCTCGAAATGCGCCCGCTCGCCGGTCAGCAGCGGCCAGAGACGGCCGATGCCGGCGCCGTCGAAGGGCGAGCCGTCCTCCTTCTCGCCGTAGCCATCCTCGTTGTAGCGATACCAGTAGGGACCGGCCGGAAGATCGCGCTTCAGTAGCGCATCGATCGCCTTCACCGTATTGACGATCCGCGGATCGTCCGCCGCCCGCAGGCCGAAACGGACGAGCGCCAGTGCATCCGGGCTGACGAGCAGACCGGATTCCAGCGTCATGTCCGCATTGGTGCGGTTCTTGATCGGTACCAGCGCCGGGGAGCGCTTGTGCCCTTCGCCGGTGAAGCTGCCGATCCGCATGTAGTAGCCGTGGATGCCGAGGCTTTTCGACAGCTCCGTCCCGGTCGCGTAGGTCCAGCTTTCGATCTGCTCGTTCCAGCTATCGGCGACTTCACGCAGGTAGCGCCCCACATCCGCCTTGCCGGAAGCATCCATGGCATCGGCGGCCGCAAGCAGCCCGGCGACCTCGACGGCAAGCGTGAAAGGCGAATAGCCGCCGTCCTCTTCCCACCGGTCCTGCTGGGTGCAGGGACCGTTCCGGACGATATAGCGGGCGGCAGCCCGGATCATCGCCGTGTAGCGGCCTGAATCGGCGGCGCTGATCACCTTTGCCCGCAGCAGCATATCGTAAAGCAGGATCGGGAAGGCGGTCTCGTCCATCTGGATGCCCTTCCAGTAGGGACGCCCGTCCAGCCAGGAATTCTGCACCCAGTGACCATCCGCCTCCTGCGTCGCCACGAGATAATCGAGGACGGCAAGCGCATCCTTCTTGGCACCGGCCGCCAGCAGCCCGCCCGCGGTCTCCACGAGATCGCGCGTCCAGACGAGATGATAGCCACCGAGATCGTCGTCACCTTTCGCCGAGCCCCAGGGGATCGACAGGCTGGCGATGATTGCGCCCGAGGCGTCGTCGCGATGGGTGGCGAGAACGCTGGTGCTGACACGGTAGCGGTTGAGCTCACGAGGATCATGCGGCTCGTCGAGCGGCAGAAGCTTGCCCTGCCATTCGCGCCAGCCTGATTTGAATGTCTTCAGCGCCGGTTCGATCCCCTGCTGCAGGCTGAGCAGCACGCGGAAGGCGGCTTCCTCGGGCTGCGTTCCGAAGCCGAGCGCAAGCAGGGCACGCCCACCCGTCGCCGACAGGTCGATCGTACCGCCAAGCGCGACATTGCCGTCCTCGGCGCGCTGATAGTCCCCGCGCAGACCTTGGCCTCGCGACAAAGTCTGCCACGCATCGGAAAAGCCGACGAAGCCAACCGAGCGCGCAAGCCACGGCACGGACGAGGCGACCGCCAACGAACGGCCGGTGCCATAGGCAAAGAGCATCGGATGCCCCTTGAAATCGTCGTACCAGCCAGTGTTGTTGGCGCCGCCATTGACGAGATGCGGCGAGACGATCGCGTGCAGCTGATAATCCTGGAGATCACCGACCAGCGCTTCGAAATGGATGTCCTGCAGCACGACTTCACGATCGGGATCGGCGAGGATCACCTTGGTGATCCGGTAACGGCCGTCTCTGGATGTGTTGGTCAGGCGAAAGGCGGGAACGCCGTCTTCAAGCGTCTCGACCAGATTATCGGCATCCCGCTTCTCTTCGGAGAAATAGTCCTTGGCTGTTACCACGAAGCCGAAATCGCGGATGCTCGCCTGGTCGAGACGCGGCGCGTAGACCTCGTTGAGGATGCCGTGGCTGGCGGTGAACCAGAGATTGCCCGCCTCCCCGGCAGCGCGCCCGACGGCGGTCTTATCGCTTGAGGTCCAGCGCGGCTCTATGCCCGGCGCGCCCGGAGGGGTGGATGGCTGCGACACTGACCTGATCCTCCGTCTTGGGCTTCGGCGCAGTGAAGATAGTGCGCGCGAGGCATCAGGAAAGCACCTGACGCGGAAGCTGTCGAGGAGAGAGTGATCGGGGATGCGGCCAGGGCGTCAAGGTGACGCGGCCGGCATCATCCGGCTGGAGCGAAATGGCTCATTGCGCCGGTGAAGGACTTCGCCAGCGGCGAGGCGTAGGAGCCGCGCTTGCTCGTCGAAAGACCGAGCGAGACCAGCGCTTCGGCCTGCTTGACCGCCGCCGCGACGCCATCGACGACGGGCACACCGTAATGCGCCTGGAGTTCCCGGGCGAGATCGGTCATGCCGGCGCAGCCGAGCACGATCGCCTCGGCGCCATCTTCGGCAAGCGCCCGCTCGATCTCGGCGCGCAGCTTGCCGATCGCGCCCGAGGCTTCGTTCTCCAGCTCAAGAACCGGGATATCCGAGGCGCGAACCTTGGCCCGGTCGCCCATGCCGTAGCGCCGGACCAGGTTGTCGATCAGCACGCGCGAGCGCTCCAGCGTCGTCACCACCGTGAAGCGCTGCGCCAGAAATCCGGCGGTCGCCACGGCGGATTCGCAGAGGCCGAGCACGGGCACGTCGCAGAAGCTGCGGGCGGCCTCCAGCCCGGTATCGTCGAAACAGGCGATGATGGCCGCATCGTAGCCGTCCGTCTGCCGCTCCTTCAACTCTGCCAGCAGGCCGGGGATCGCCAGGGCGCCGTCATAGTGCCCTTCGATGGACACCGGCCCCATGCGGGAGGTGGTGGCGATGATCTCTGTTCCGGATGCGGCGACCGCGCGGGCGGCAACCGCAGCCTTTTCGGTCATCGAGGCCGTGGTATTCGGATTGACCAGCAATATGCGCATCTTATTTGATCTTTGCCTGACGGCGGCCGAGCATCGTCATGATGCCGAGCGTGCCGAGGATGATGGTGAAGGAGAAGACCGTCGTGACCGTGCCAAGCGCATAGAGCACCGGCGTCGTGACGTTTGTGGTCATGCCGTAAATTTCGAGCGGCAGCGTGTTGTAGCTGCCTGAAGTCATAAGTGTGCGGGCGAATTCGTCGTAGGAAAGCGTGAAGCCGAACAGGCCGACGCCGATCAGGCTTGGCAGGATCATCGGCAGAACCACATGGCGGAAGGTCTGCCAGGAGCTGGCGCCAAGATCGCGCGCCGCCTCTTCGTAAGCCGGCGAAAAGCGGTTAAAGACGGCAAACATGATCAACACGCCGAAGGGCAGCGTCCAGGTGAGATGGGCGCCGAAAGCCGAAGAATACCAGGCGGGCGTCAGGCCGCTCTGCTGGAAGACGACGCCGATGCCGAGCGAGATGATGATCGAGGGCACGACGAGGCTCGCAACCGTTGCATAGAAGAGCACCGTCGCGCCGCGGAACTGGCGGCGGAAGGCAAGGCCCGCAAGCAGCGACACGGTGACGGTGACCGCCATGACCATGAGGCCAAGCGCGAAAGAGCGCTTGAACGAGGCGCCGAAATCGCCGACCGCCTGTTTCTCGAAGAGATTGGCGAACCAGTGCAGCGAGACGCCGTTCAGCGGGAAGGTCAGGCCGCCATCCGGTCCCTGAAAGGAGAGGATCAGAATCGCCGAGAGCGGGCCGTAGAGAAACAGCACGAAGACGATGAAGAATGCGGCCAGCAGATAGAATTCCAGGCTGCGCTTTTCGCGGGTCATCTCAAAGCTCCTTGCGGATGTCGACGACGCGCAGGATGGCGGCGACCATCAGCAGCACGACGATCAGCAGAACGACGGCATTGGCGGCGGCAGCCGGATATTGCAGCAGCGACATCTGGTTCTTCATCATCAGCGCCACCGAGGCGCTCTGGCCTCCAGACATGACCTGGACCGTTGAAAAATCGGCCATCACCAGCGTCACGACGAAGATGCTGCCGATCGCCATGCCGGGCTTTGCAAGCGGCAACACGACATTCCAGAGGATCTGCCAGCCGCTGGCGCCGGCATCGCGCGCCGCCTCGAACAGCGAGCGATCGATGCGCATCAGCGTGTTGAAGATCGGCGTCACCATGAACAGCGTGTAGAGATGGACCATGGCGAGCACCACGGCGAAATCCGAATAAAGCAGCCACTCGATCGGCTGCGGCACGATACCGGCAGAGACGAGGGCCGAGTTGACGAGGCCGTTGCGGCCGAGAACAGGGATCCAGGAGATCATGCGGATGATGTTCGAGGTCATGAAGGGGACGGTGCAGACGAGGAAGAGAATCATCTGCGTCGAGGTCTTGCGGATATGGAACGCCAGGAAATAGGCGACCCAGAAGCCGATGAACAGCGTCAGCGTCCAGACGATGACCATGAATTTCAGCGTGTTGAGATAGGTCTTCCAGGTGACCCAGGAACCGAGCGTATCGGTGTAGTTCATGGTCAGGAAGGCCGGGTAAAGACCGGCGAAATCGTAGTCCCAGAAACTGACGACGGCGATCATCGCGATCGGCAGCAGGAAGAAGAAGCCGAGAATGCCGATCAGCGGCAGCGCCTGCAGATAGGAGATCGCCGCGAGCGGCAGGCGGGCGCTGCTGCGTCGGACGCGCTCGAGCTTCTCGTGTGTCTCTGCTGAAGCGATCGTCGCCATTGCTGATCTCTTTTCCAGTTAGCATTGCACTCGGTGGCGCCCCCCTCTGCCCTGCCGGGCATCTCCCCCACCGGTGGGGAGATTGGCTGGGCGCGGCCGCTCGCTCCACCTTCGATGAGTGGCGAGAAGCGGGCCACTGGTCGATCTCCCCCCTTGTGGGGGAGATGCCCGGCAGGGCAGAGGGGGGTGCATCACGGCAAGACCTCCCTCCCCACAATGGGGAGGGGAAAGCCGCAATCACCTCAAGCCGCGATGAACTCGTTCCAGCGGCGAACCATGTAGCGGTCCTCGTCCATGACGGAGTTCCAGCAGGCGACATGGCCCATGCGCTCTTCGAAGGAGCCGCCGTCGCGGACTGCACCGGCCTTTTCCATGACCTTGCCTTCCGGAGACAGGATATCGCCCTGCGCCGCCTTGCCTTCGATCCAGTAGCCCCACTCGTCGGCCGTCATGAAGTTCTTGGCGGTGTCCATGCAGGCCGAGTAGTAGCCCTGGCGGTTGAGATAGCCACCGACCCAGCCTGATGTGTACCAGTTGATATATTCATAGGCCGCATCGAGCTCTGCGCCCTTGAGGTGCGAGGCGAGGCCGAGGCCGCCGCCCCACGAGCGGTAGCCTTCCTTGAGCGGCTGATATTTGCAGGCGATGCCCTTGGAGCGGACGGCCGCAACGGCCGGCGACCACATGGACTGGATGATGACTTCGCCGGAGGCCATAAGGTTGACGGACTCGTCGAAGCTCTTCCAGAAGGCGCGGAACTGGCCGTCGCCCTTGGCCTTGATCAGGAATTCGATCGTCTTGTCGATCTCTTCCTTGGTCATGTTGCCCTTGTCGGCATATTTGATGTTGCCGAGCGATTCCATGATCATCGCGGCATCCATGATGCCGATCGACGGGATGTTGAGGATCGAGGTCTTGCCCTTGAACTTCGGATCCATGATATCGGCCCAGCTGGTGATATCGCGGCCGACGAGATCGGGACGGATGCCGAGCGTATCGGCATTGTAGATGGTCGGCATCATGGTGAAGAGTTCGGTCTCGCCCTTGGCGAAGGTCTTGGCATCGGCGCTCTCGACATAGCCGACCGTGTGCGGCGCGGTGCCCTGGGCGATGACGCTGTCCGGCTTCAGCTTGCCGTTCTTAAAGAGCGGAACGACCTTGTCGTAATATTTCAGCTTCTTGACGTCCATCGGCTGGATGACGCCGGTCGGATAGACCTTCTTCAGGATCCAGTATTCGATGTCGGCAATATCGTAGCTGTCAGGCTGGGTAACGGCGCGCTGAGCAGCCGCGTCGGAATCGGTCGCCGTCATTTCGAGCGTGATGCCGAGGTCCTTCTTGCACTGTTCGGCGATCGCATTGATGTTCGAAACGCCGGTACCGAACTGGCGAAGCGTGATGTTGGACTGCGCCCAGATCGTCGGGAAGCCGGTGATCAGGCCGGAGCCGGCAGCAGCGCCGATTGCGGCAGCGCCGGTCTTGAGAAGCGAGCGGCGGGAGATACCCGTCTGCGGCTTTGTCGTCTTCGTTTCAGTCGTCATGTCAGTTCCCCTTCTTATGGTGGTGAGGTTCATGCACGGCCGAGGAGGACGGCGTCCTCCAGGGCCCAACTCAGAGACACCGCATCGCCGACCGATACGGGTTTGGCGAAATAATCGCCGTCGCTCGCGATGACAGTGAAGTCGTCACTGCCCGCGCCGATGACGGTGAGCTTCACCGTCGCGCCGCGATATTCGATGTTGGAGACGACGCCGCCGAAGCCGAGCGTCTTGTCGTTCGCCGCCTCGAGGCGGACGCGGTCGGTGCGCACGCCGATATCGACCGGCTCACCGGCCAGCTTGCCGTTCCCGCGCACCGAGAAGGTCTGCCCCTCGGGCGCTTCCAGCACGAGCATGTCGTCCCTGACCGAAACGACGCGGCCGGAGAGCACGTTATGATCGCCCATGAAGCGGGCGACGAAAGCGGTTGCCGGGCGTTCGAAGACCTGGCGCGGCGAAGCCGCCTGCTCGATCTTGCCGTCGTTCATGATGACGATCAGGTCGGCGAGCGCCATCGCCTCTTCCTGGCTGTGCGTCACATGCACGAAAGTGATGCCAAGCGACTTCTGCAGCTTCTTGAGCTCGGCGCGCATGCGGATCTTCAGGAACGGATCGAGCGCCGACAGCGGCTCGTCGAGCAGCAGCGCTTCGGGGTCGGTGATCAGCGCGCGCGCCAGCGCCACGCGCTGCTGCTGGCCACCGGAAAGCTGTGCCGGGCGACGGGACGCATAGACGTCCATCTGCATCAGCTTCAGCATCTCGAGCGCCTTGGCGCGGCGCTCGTCCTTCTCCACACCCTTCATCTTCAACGAGAAGGCGACGTTGTCGACGAGGTCGAGATGCGGGAAGAGCGCATAGGACTGGAACATCATCGCCGTGCCGCGCTTGGCCGGCGGAAAGTCGGTAACGACCGTGTTGCCGAGACGAACGTCGCCCGATGAGATCGTCTCGTGGCCGGCGATCATCCGCAGCGTCGAGGTCTTGCCGCAGCCCGACGGGCCTAGGAAGCAGCAGTATGACCCTGCCGGGATCTTGAGGCTGATGGCATGGACCGCTGTCGTGGAGCCATAGACCTTGGAAACGGATGCAATATCGATCTCTGCCGCTTTCGACATCATGTCTTCCCCTGTTCGAGTAAGACAATGCATCTGCCGTGCCAGTTTCTATTGCACTGCGTCAAAGCCCTAGAATTCAATGGGAATCGGCGCCAGACCGGCAGAAGCCCAATTTAGAGGCGGCGAAAATTCTGCACAGGAAATAGGCTTTCGTCTGCAATTTGCGCAAAGGATCGTATACAATTTGAGCGCCATTTTGCGCGCAAAATTCGTTTAACTTTGACCCGAAGCTGGCTATCATTGCGGTTGCAATCAGGTGCCTTTTCCATGACCCCATCAGCCACCGCGCTTTCGCAGGCGGACGATTCAGCCGATAGCAGCACGCAGCAGATCCGCGACGCCATCCGCGAAGCGATCGTCGAGCGGCGGCTTGCGCCGGGCACGAAGCTTTCGGAAGCCGATGTCGGCAATCTCTTCAGTGTCAGCCGCACGCTGGCGCGGGCCGCCCTGCAGGCACTCTCCTATGAAGGGCTGGTCAATGTCGAGAAGAACCGCGGCGCCTTCGTCGCCTACCCCTCTCCTGATGAAGCACGCCAGATCTTTGCCGCGAGGCGGCTGGTCGAACCCGGCATTCTGCGCGAGGCAGCCGGCAGGATCACCCCGTCGCAGATCCAGCACCTGAAACAGCTGCTGCAGGAAGAGGGCCGGCTGATCGGCGAGAGAGGCCAGACGGCGCGGCGCGCCGAAATCAAGGCATCCGGCGACTTTCACCTGACGCTGGCATCGATCTCGGGCAATGCCATCATGCAGCGCTTCATGGAGGAGCTGGTTGCCCGCTCCTCGCTGGTCATTGCCCTCTACGGCCAGTCCGCCGTTTCGAGCTGCGGCCATTCCGAACATGGCGATATCGTCACCGCCATCGAGACCAACGATCTCGACCGCGCCTGCCATCTGATGGTGCATCACATCTCCCATATCGAAGCCGATCTCGACCTTCGCGAGCGCAAGGGCTTCGGCCTCAAGGAAGCCTTCTCGATCTGAGACGCAGCACGCCTGACGGGCAAATCTCTGCTTTTCTTCCAGAATTCCCGCTCTAGTTCCAAAAAAGGGAGCCTGAGCGGCTGACATTCAAGGAGGAGTTCATGAGCGGTGTGCCGTTGGAAACCTTGCCGGAGCAGCCGGAGCTGAAGCGGGTGATGGGGCCGGGACTGCTGCTCCTCTTCATCGTCGGCGACATCCTCGGCACCGGCATCTACGCGCTGACCGGACAGGTCGCGGCCGAAGTCGGCGGCGCCGTCTGGCTTCCTTTCCTGATCGCCTTCGTCGTCGCTCTGCTGACGGCGCTCAGCTATCTTGAGCTGGTCACCAAATATCCGCGTGCGGCGGGAGCTGCGCTCTACACGCACAAGGCTTTCGGCATCCACTTCCTGACTTTCCTAGTTGCCTTTGCCGTCATGTCCTCGGGCATCACCTCGGCCTCGACGGCATCGCGCGCCTTCGCCGCCAACTTCTCGGAAGCCTTCGGTTTCGATTTCGGCGATTACGGCGTGACCTTCATCGCCGTTGCCTTCATCGCCCTGGTCGCCGCCGTCAACTTCCGCGGGGTGGGCGAGAGCGTGAAGCTTAACGTGCTCCTGACCGTCGTCGAACTGACGGGACTGCTGATCATCATCTGCATCGGCTTCTGGGCGATCGCGGGCGGCGAAGGCGATGTGTCGCGCGCCTGGACCTTCCAGCCGAGCAGCGAGCACGGCGTGTTCTGGTCGGTGATCGCGGCAACGACGCTCGCCTTCTTTGCGATGGTCGGCTTCGAGGATTCGGTCAACATGGCCGAGGAGTGCAAGCAGCCAAGCCGGATCTTTCCTAAGGTGCTATTGGGTGGCCTCTTCATCACCGGCGTCATCTATGTGCTCGTCGCCATCTCGGCAATCACGCTGGTGCCGGCCGCCGAACTCGGCGAAGGCGAGACGCCGCTTCTGAAGGTCGTGCAGGCTGGAGCGCCGAATTTCCCGATCGGCGTCTTCGGCATCATCACCATGTTTGCGGTCGCCAATTCGGCGCTGATCAATATGATGATGGCAAGCCGGCTGATCTACGGCATGAGCCGCGAGCAGGTGCTGCCCGAAGTGCTCGGCAAGGTGCATGCCGGCCGCAAGACGCCCTACATAGCGATCGGCTTCACCTCGCTGCTTGCCGTCGGGCTGATCCTGTTTGCCGGTGGCGTACCCGCGCTTGGCGGCACGACGGCGCTGCTCCTGCTCGGCGTTTTCGCCGTCGTCAACATCGCCGTCCTCGTGCTGCGCAAGGACAAGGTCGATCACCCGCATTTCCGCACCCCGACCATCGTACCGATCCTCGGTGCCGCGACCTGCCTTTTCCTGGTCGGCCCATGGACCGGGCGCGATCCCGTTCAGTACGCCATCGCTGCGGTCCTGATCGGCATTGGCGTCGTCCTCTGGTTCGCGACGATCGGCTTCATGCGAAGCGCGAACCAGAGTGCTTAGTGCGAAGACTGCTGCTTGGCGCGGGCAACGATCTGCGTCGGGTTGACGAACTGCAGCGCGATGATGAGCCAGAAGAGCGTCGTGATCATGTAGATCACCGCCATCGCATCGATCGACTGCGCGGCGCGCACGCCCGAGGCGAAGACCGCGTAATAGAGCGACACGACAAGCGTCTGCGTCGTCGGCCCGGCGATCAGGAAGGTCAGCTCGAACATGGCGATCGTGCGCACCAGCACGAGCAGCAGCGCCGCCAGCATGCCGGGCAGAAGCAGCGGCAGCAGGATGCGGATGAACAGGCTCGTCGTTCCCGCGCCGAAGACGCGCGCCGCCGCCTCGATGCGCGGATCGATCTGCTCGATGAATGGGATCATCACCAGCACGACGAAGGGGAAGGACGGCACGAGATTGATCAGCACCACGCCCCAGAAGGTGCCGCCCAGACCGAGCTGGTAGAGCACGGTGGCGAGCGGAATGCCGTAGGTCAGCGGCGGGATCAAAAGCGGCAGCAGGAAGAGCAGCACGATCAGCTTCTTGCCGGCAAAATCCCGGCGCGCCAGCGCATAGGCCGTCATGACGCCAAGCAGACCGGAGATCAGCGTGACGGTGAAGACGATCTGGAAGGTGACGAGCACGACGCTCGACAGCTGGAATTCCTTCCAGGCGCTGAAATACCAGCGCGTGGTCCAGCCGGCCGGCAGCCATGTGCCGAGCCAGCGCGTCGAGAAGGAATTGATGATGACAACGGCGATGACGGCAAGCAGGTTGAGGATGAAGAGCGCGGCAACGGCCCAGACGGCAAAGCGCCAGATTTTCGATGTCAGTCCCTGGTCACGGATCATGGCTCAGCCTTTCGTGCCGCCGGCAGGGCCGCGATAGAAGAAGGAACGGCAACCCAGCACGGCCACCACGACGACGAGTTCGACAGCGCCCATGATGAGCGCGATCGCCGAACCCAGCGAATGATCATATTGCTCGAAGGCCGCCTGATAGGCCGCGATCGAGATGACGCGCGTCGGCCCCGCCGGCGCGCCGAGCAGCACCGCGGATGGAAAGACCGCGAAGGCCTGCACGAAGGCGAGGCAGAAGGTGACGGCAAGGCCGGGCACCAGCAGCGGCAGGAAGACCCGGAAGAACCGCTGACGCGGGCTGGCGCCGAGCGTCGCCGCCGCCTGTTCGATCGCCGGATCGATGCCGGTGATATAGGAGAGCGTCAGCAGGAAGGCGAAGGGAAAGCCGGTGATCAGCAGCGAGGCGAAGACGCCCCAGTAATTGTTGGTGAGCTTGACCGGATCGCTGAAGATACCGAGCGCCAGCAGCGTGTGATTGAACCAGCCGCGCGGACCGAGGAACGTCAGGAGACCATCAGCAACGAAAACCGTTCCGAGCGTGATCGGCAGCACCAGGATCGTCGTCAGCAACCGCTGGCGCCGCATGAGGCGGACGCGAAACGCAATCGGCACGGCGAGCGCCAGGTTGACGATGGTGACGGGCAGCGCCAGCCACATGGTCGCGCCGATCGTGTTGTACTGGAACGGGTCGGTGAAGAACTTGACGTAATTCGCATACCACGCCCCACCATCCTTCGGCGTCAGGGAATCGACGACGCCGTAGATGAACGGATAGACGAACAGCGCGATCATGAAGATCAGGCCGGGCAGGACCAGCAAGGTCGTGCCGTCGAGGCCGCGGGCGGCAAGCCGGGTGCGGAGCGACGGCCCGCTCATGCGGGAGTTCCCTTGAAGAGCAGCGCCCGTCCGGCGACCGGCTGCAGCCGCGTCTCGGCGCCGCGCGCCAGCGGGTCATCGGCGCGGAAATAGAGGTCGGATCCGTCCTTGGCCTTGGCCATGCCGAAGAAGGCGCGGCCGCGATATTCCATGCTCGCAACCGTCGCCGGGATGCCATCTGCGGCGCCCGTCGCGACCAGATCTTCCGGGCGAACAGAGAGGACGGCACTGTCGCCGACCTGCAGCGGCGTGCGCATCGTGCCCGTCAACCGCGCACCGGCAGCCTCGATCGTTGCTTCGTCACCGGAGAGCGAAACGACCTTGCCGGGAATGCGGGTTCGGAAGCCCATGAAGTCTGCGACATTCAGATTGACCGGGCGCTGGTAAAGATCCTGCGGCGTGCCGATCTGCTCGATATGGCCCTGGCTCATGACGACGATGCGATCGGCAAGCGACAGCGCCTCGTCCTGGTCATGGGTGACGTAGATAGTGGTCGAGCCGATCTGGTCGTGAATGCCGCGGATTTCGGCGCGCATCTCGAGACGCAGCTTGGCGTCGAGGTTCGACAGCGGCTCGTCCATGAGGACGATCGGCGGGCGGATGACGACGGCACGCGCAATCGCCACGCGCTGCTGCTGGCCGCCGGAGAGCTGACCAGGCAGTTTTTCCGCCTGGCTTTCCAGCCGCACCAGCGCCAGCGCATCATTGATCCGCTTGTCGGCCTCCGGACCCTTGATGCCCTGCATCGCAAGGCCAAAGCCGACATTCTTGCGCACGCTCATATGCGGAAAGAGAGCATAGCTCTGGAAGACCATGCCGAAGCCGCGCTTTTCAGGCTCCAGCTGATCGATGCGGTTGCCGCCGAGACGGATTTCGCCGCCCGAGAGGCCGAGCAGTCCGGCAATACAGTTCAGTGCCGTCGACTTGCCGCAGCCAGACGGGCCGAGCAATGCGATGAACTCGCCGGGCTCGATAGCGAGATCGATACCGTCGAGCGCGTTATAGGCGCCGAACGAGCGACGGATGCCGTCGAGTTCGAGGCGGGCATTGTTGCGCGAAGACGGCGCAGCGTTCTGGACTGGCGCGTTCAATCCAAGCTCCATATGTCAAAAGCAATGAGGGGCGCCGGCTCAGCTGGCCGGCGCCGTTTTTGAGATCAGCCCTTCTTGGCGCCGATCTTTTCGTCCCAGATGCGGAAGGCTTCGACGAGCTGCTTCGGCTCGAGCGGCGTTTCCAGCGGGTTGTTGGCGATCCAGTCGGCATATTCAGGACGGCCGAATTCCTTGATCACGTCCTGACTTTCCTGCGGCGCCATGTCGATCGTCACGTCCTTGACGGCCGGACCCGGATAGAAATAGCCGGCGTCATAAGCGATCGCCTGCTGCTTCGGCTGCAGGATGTAATTCAGAACATCCATCAGTACCGCGACCTTCTCGTCGGAAACGCCCTTCGGAATGACGGCGTAGTGAGCATCGGTGACCCAGTGGAAGCCATCGAGCTTCTGTACCTTGGCTTCAGCCGGAACGATGCCGAGCGCACGCGGGTTGATATCCCAGCCGGTGGTCGTCGCAACGATGTCGCGCGTGCCTTCGCCGAGCTCCTTGAACACGACGGCGGTGCCGGTCGGGTAATACTCGATGTTCTCGCCGAGAGCGGCCAGATATTCCCAGGTCTTCGACCAGCCCTTTGCCGGATCGCGCGGATCGCTGTCGCCGAGCAGATAGGGAAGGCCCATGAGCAGCGTGCGGCCGGGGCCGGAATTGGCCGGACGGGCATAGAGGAACTTGTTCTTGTTCTGCTTGGTCCAGTCGAGCAGTTCCTGCGCCGTCTTCGGCGGGGTCGCGACCTTGTCCGGCATATATTCGATCAGCGGGCCGGACGGATAATAGGTGACGACGACGCCCTGATCCTTGGCGAGGCCCTGCATCTTGAAGGCCTGCGGCTGCAGGATGCTTTCGAGGTTCGGCAATTCGGATTTGTGGGCGCCGAGATCGATCCAGAGGCCCTGGTCGACACCGGCCGAAAGCGCGTCGGTGCCGGTCAGAACCAGATCGATATCGACCTTGCCGGCGGCCTGCTGCGCCTTGATCTTGCCCGGCAGTTCCGGTGCCGGTGCCTTGGTGAAGGCAAAGCTCGATACCCAATCGGCCTTCTCGGCAGCATAGGCTTCGAACATGCCCTGGGTCAGCGCCAGGTTACCGGCGACGTCGGCGATGGTGATGGTCACCGGGCTTGCCGGCTTCTTCGCCTGCGCAAACAGACGGTTCGGCAGCATGCCGGCAACCGCGACGCCGGCCGCGGTGCTGACGAATGTTCTGCGTGTGATGTTCATGACGGTCTCTCCTCCTCTTGTGCTGTTGTCGGCGAATGAACCCGGACAACCAGCTCTCCCGTGATCTGCCAGGCGAGATCAAAGCGCCGGCTCAACCACCGAAAAGCGGTTGAAAGCCTTGCAAAGCGACCGCTCCTCTTCGGCAAGCCTTGGCAATGGATGAGGATTGATATACTAGTATGCACAACAGAGTCAACGTGCAGGAAATAGCATGCGGCAGGCATCCGGTTCCGAAGCGATCGACTTTCCGCCTATGACGGAAAGACCGGCGAAGCTGCGCCGCGTGACGACTGCCGATGCCATTTTCAACCAGCTCTATGCGGATATCGTCTCGCTGCGCATGCCGCCGGGGATGCCGCTTCAGGAGAAGAAGATCGCCGAGGAATTCGGCGTCAGCCGCACGCCGGTGCGCGAGGCGCTGCTGCGGCTCGCCGAAGGCGGGCTCGTCGATATCTACCCGCAATCGGCGACCGTCGTTTCCCGCGTGCCGGTTTCCGCCATCCCTGAAGCGGTCGTGGTGCGCAAGGCGCTGGAGACGACAACCGTCGAGGCTGCAACCCGAGGCGCGACACCGGCCGATATCCAGCGACTCGACATGATCATCAGCCGGCAGAAATCGCTGGCTTCGCTCGGCGACACCTCCGGTTTCCACGAGGAAGACGAGGCCTTCCATGAGGCGATCACCCGGATTGCCGGCTACCCCGGCATCTGGACGATCCTGAAGACGGTAAAGGTGCAGATCGACCGCGCCCGCCGCCTGACGCTGCCGGCGCTCGGGCGCATGGACAATGTGGTGCGCGAGCATATCGTGATCCGCGACGCGATTGCCGGTCATGACCTGGAGGCCGCCCGCGAGGCGATGCTGCATCACCTCAGCGCCGTCATCCCCGATGTGGCGGAGCTGCGCACCCGCTATCCCGATTATTTCTGCTGATCCCGGCAGAACAGCGAAACAAGAAACAGAAGACAGACGAGGAGGAAACCGATGCGGCAAGGATGGAGATGGTTTGGGCCTGAAGCCCCGGTGACACTGGACGAGGTACGCCAGACCGGCGCGACGAATATCGTCTCCTCGCTGCATCAGGTGCCGATCGGCCGGGCCTGGACGGAAAAGGAAGTCGCCGAGCGCAAATCGATGATCGAGACGACGCCTGAAGGGCGCTCGCCGCTCGTCTGGTCGGTTGTCGAAAGCATCCCGATCCCCGATGCGGTCAAGCGCAAGGGCGGCAAGGCGAAGGCCGAGATCGAAGCCTGGATCGCCAGCATGGAAGCAGTCGCAGCCTGCGATATCCCGATCATCTGCTACAATTTCATGCCCGTCGTCGACTGGACGCGCACCGAGCTCGACTACATCACCCCAACGGGCGCGACCGCCATGCGCTTCGATCACGAGCGCTTCGCCGCCTTCGATCTCTTCGTGCTGCAGCGCCAGAGCGCCGGCAACGATTATTCCGAAGAGGACCAGAAGCGCGCCCGCGAGGTCTTCGACGAGATGAGCGAAGAGGAAGTCGCCGAGATCACCCGCATCATCACCTCGGCCCTGCCGGGCTCGACCACCGAGCCGCTGACAATCCCCGGTTTCCGCGAGGTCCTCTCTGCCTATGCCGGCATCGATGCCGCGAAGCTGCGCCAGCACCTGATCGAGTTCCTGCAGGCTGTCACACCGGCCGCCGAAGCCCGCGGCGTCAAGCTGACGCTGCATCCCGATGATCCGCCGCGCTCGCTCTTCGGCCTGCCGCGCATCGCCTCCAGCGCCGAGGACTACGCCGCGCTCTTTGACGCGGTGCCCTCACCGGCAAACGGCATGTGCTACTGCACCGGCAGCCTCGGCGTGCGCGCCGAAAACGACATGCCTGAAATCGCCCGCCGCTTCGCCTCCCGCATCTATTTCGCCCATCTGCGCGCCACCAAGCGCGAAGGCGACGGGCGCTCCTTCCACGAGAGCGCCCATCTCGAGGGCGATGTCGACATGGTCGCCGTACTCAAGGAACTCGTCGCCGAGGACAACAAGCGCAGCGCCAGCGACCAGATCGTCTTCCGCTCCGACCACGGTCACCGCATGCTCGACGACCTCACCAAGACGGTGACGCCAGGTTACCCCGCAATCGGCCGCATGCGCGGCTTGGCTGAACTCAGGGGCATTCTCTACGCCCTCGGCTCGATCCCGTCGTAAACTAGAAAAGGCGGCATCTCGGATGCCGCCTTTTTCATGAGCGCCCGAGCGGCGCCGCTCACTCTTCTCAAGCGGCAGACTTATCCGCAGCCGTTGCCAGCACCTCTTCGGCCCACTGGTTCAGGCTCTTGCCCGCCAGCTCCGCCGCCCGTGCCGCACGGGCGTGGACATCAGGGTCGACACGGAACATCATCTTGCCGGAATAGGTTTTCTGCGGCTCCTTGCCGAGCTTCCGGCAGGTTTCGATATAATCGTCGACTGCTTCGTGAAAGGCCGTCTTCAGGCCTTCGACCGTATCCGCATGAAAGCCGATGACATCGGAAATGGCGGCGATATTGCCGAAGAAGATCTCGTCTTCAGCGTCGAACTCAATCCGCGCTGCATATCCGTTGTAATTCATGACATTCATGGCTCAACTCCCAATGACTGCAGGAAGCGCCGGGCATCCTTGACCTGGTAGCGCTTGGCTTCCTTCTGCGGATGCGGCCGATGAAAAAAGGCCAATTTGCCGTCCTTCTCGAACCTCACGCGCGAGCCGTTTCCTTCGACGATGGCGCAGCCGACGGCGAGGAGCAGGCTTTCAATATCGTCCCAGGCGATCGAGCCGGAGACCGGATCGTGGAAGACTACCTGCAATGTCTGTCGATGCCGCCCGTTCATCAGCAATAAAGGTAAGCGATGCTAGCATTTTTTGCAAGCATCACCGCTTCGGCACCGCCTTTAGATAGGCGGCGATTGCCTCGATATCGCTCTTCGGCAGGTGGGCGATGTTTTGCTGGACTTCGGTCATCGAGCCGCCGGCCGAGTCGAAATCCGGGGTGAAGCCGGTTTCGAGGTAGTTGGCGATATCGGCTTCGCTCCAGTTGCCGACATCCTGGCCGCCGGGAGTGATATTGGGGATGCGTCCTTCGCCTTCCGGGTTCGGCGCGCCTGCGAGCCACATGTCGGACTTAAAGCCGCCCAGCGCATCGCGCGGGGTATGGCATTCGCCGCAATGGCCGGGACCTTCGACCAGATACTGGCCGCGCTTCAGCTTGTCGTCGGCGTTCGCCAGCACGACGCGCGGCTGGTCGTTGAAATAGAGGAACTTCCAGCCGCCAAGCGCCAGGCGGATATTATAGGGGAACGGCAGCTCATGCGGCGGGGCGACATTGGTGCTCTTCGGCAGCGTCTTGATGTAACCGAAGAGGTCGTTGACGCCCTTGTCGCTGAGGCGCGCATAGGAGCCGTAGGGGAAGGACGGGTAGAGATGCTGACCCTGCGGGCCGACGCCGCGCTTCATGGCATTGCCGAATTGCGCCAGCGTCCAGGTGCCGATGCCGGCCGTCTCGTCGGGCGAGATATTCGGGACATGGAAGGTGCCGAAGGGGCTCTTCAGCGCCAGACCGCCGGAGAGCGTCAACTTCGCATCGCCCTGCGAACCAGGCGCCGCATGACAGCTGACGCAGCCGCCCGCCCAGAACACCATCTCGCCGTTCTTCACATCGGGCGCGCCGAGATCGGCCCAGTGGCTTTCGGGCAGCGGATTGGGCGCGGTGATGAAATAGAAGGCCGCGCCGCCGATGATGACGACGCCGATCAGACAGAGCACGAAGCGGATGAACCTGCGGACCATCGGCCGCTACCCCCATGTTTTTTACCAGATATCCCGGCTGAACATAAACCGGTCCGCACCCGCGGCAAGGCAGGAGCGGACCGAAAGCTTTAAGGATGGGGAAGACCTACCGCTATTCCTTGATGCGGTAGGCCTGATGACAGCCGCCGCAATTGGCGCCGAGCGTCTTCAGCGCGCCGCCGACACCGGCCTGATCTGCCGGAAGCTGGGCAAGAATGGTGTCTGCGTCAGCGCTCAGCTTGTCTGCCCGCGCCTTGAAGTCCGCCATGTTTTCCCAGATCTTCGGGCTGGCTTCCTTGTCGCCCTGCTCGGTGCCCGGCTTGAACTGGTCCGGGAAGGCCTTGGCGGTTTCCGAAATGGTTGTGAGCGCGGCCTTGACGGCCTCGGCATCGTAGGGCTTTTCGCCCTTGGCGATCGCCGTCATGGCTCCGACCGAACCGCCGATCTTCTTCATCATGGCTTCACGCGCTTCATGCGTGCCGTCCTGCGCGAAGACCGCCGTGGCCGCCATTCCGGCAACCATGACAGCTGCCGCTATCGCTTTGAACTTCATAGTGTCGACTCCTCTTGGATACCGAGGGCTTAGAATCCCGGCGGCTCTTATTCGCGGCCGCATGATGGCAAATTTATGCGAGCCGCGAAGTAACAAGTGGGTGATATGACAGGGATTTCAAATTGGTAGGGTGCTAGCGAGAACAGGCGAGGTTCGTGCCCGCAGCCCCCTCACCCTGCCCTCTCCCCGCTGGGGAGAGGGGAACTTGGCGGGCCAGGCACCCTCGACATTCCCTTCTCCCCAGCGGGGAGAAGGTGCCCGAAGGGCGGATGAGGGGGCCACTGGCGCAAAGTTTCCTTATGCCGCCCGGAACTCGATCGCCCCGTTGTTCACGAAGCAGGTCTTGTCGAACAGGCCAAGGTCCAGCGGGTTCGGCAGCCTGACGTCGCCAATATCAGGGCAAGGCTTCAGTGCCGGATCATAAGACCGGTCGATCTGCGAGATGAAGACGATGACGATGCCCCTTTCCCGCGCGAAGGCTTTCAGGGCGCGGACCTGGGTCATCAGATCAGGATTGTCGCGCTTTTGGTCGAGGATCTGCAGATAATCGATCACGGCGAGCGTGCCGCGCGGCGCGTATGCAAGGCGGGCGGCGATATAATCGGCGCTGATCGCGTCGGACGTATCGAACTCGAACAGGTCCCGGAAGCGCTCGATATCCGCGCCGATCGCGGCGAAGCGATCGAGAACGTCCCGACCGGTATATTCGAGCGTGAAGAAGGCGCTGCGATTGCCGGATTTCATCGCCTCGACGGCGAGCTCCAGGCTCATCAGCGTCTTTCCGTGGCCGGGGCGCGCGCCAAGAAGCACGAGATCACCGGGGTCAAGACGCGCGAAAAGCGCGCTGCCGGGCAAGACTTCGGTCATCCTGGCGGAGAGCAGGCTCCAGCCGCCGAAGCCTTCACCGGCGGCGATCCGGTCAAGCGCTTCATGAAGCGGGATTTTCTCTTGACGGGAAAGCAGTCTTGCCTTGCGTTTCAGGCGATAGACAGGTGCAGACAGTTTCATCAAAACCTCCTGATGCGAGCAAATGCTGCATTCCCTCCTTATGCGTCATGCCCGAACAGTGGGTTCGATGGTCAGATGCCCTGCATGATCGATACTTTCCCGATGGAGGGGGGAGGCACGGGCGGCGCCAGAATCAGATGATAGCTCAATTGCCGCCCGCCGAGAATGACACTTCCGTTTGCCATCCATGCCAGGCCGTCAGCACCGCAACCAAGATCAGCAGCGCACCGGCGACACGGCCGATCAGGATCGTCGCGGCGGGGTTGACGATCAGCAGCGTGCGGCTGCGGTCGGCCGTGAAGGCGACGGCGCCGTAGATGGCGAACTGGGTGGCGAGCGTCATGGCGCCCATGATGACGCCCTGCATCCAGATCGGCCCATAGGCGGGTTTCAAGAATTGCGGATAGACCGCCAGCATGAAGAGATAGGCCTTGGGATTGATGAGGCAGGTGATGGCGCCCTGGCGGAATGCGCGCCAGTCGGTGCGCACGGCGCCGTCGCCGACGGTTTCCACCCGGATCGAAGAGCGGATCAGCGTGAAGCCGATCCAGACCATGTAAGCGGCGCCGATGAAGAGCAGCGGCGCGAAGAGCGAGGGCAGCAGGCTGGCGAGAATGCCGACGCCGATCGCCCCGTAGAGCGAATGCACCGCCCCGCCCGCCATGATGCCCGCCGTCGCCGCCATGCCGCGGCCCCTGCCCCCGGTCAGCGCATTGGCGAGAACGAAGAGCATATCCATGCCGGGAACGATGATGATGCCGAAAAGAAGGGTGAAGTAGAGCCAGAGGTTTTCGCTGTATGTCATGTCAGTTGCCCATTCGATGTCAGGCGGCGCATTCCTGTTCTCCGCCTTTGATTTCAATCCGATAGGTGGGTGCTATACGCGTGGGCAACTGACAGTGTATTGTCAGGAGCGTTTCAACGGGCGGGCAAAATGCGCAAGGCATCGCGGCTTTTCGAGATCATCCAGATTCTGCGGCTTTCGAAGAAGCCGATGACGGCGCAGGCGATGGCCGACCGTCTGGAAGTGACGGTGCGCTCGATCTACCGCGATATCGCCGCGCTGCAGGCGATGCGCGTGCCGATCGAGGGCGGGCGCGGCATCGGCTATATCATGCGGCCCGGCTTCGACCTGCCGCCGCTGATGTTCTCGATCGAGGAGACCGAGGCGATCGTCTTGTCGCTGGCGCTGCTTGAGCGGACCGGCGACGAGGAACTGAAGCAGGCGGCGCGGCGGGTGAACCAGAAGATCGCGGGCGCGGTTCCGGCACCGCTGCGCCAGGCGATGGAAAGCAAGGCGCTCTATGCCTGGGGCACGGTGGCGCCGCCACCCGCAAGCTTCGATCTCGGGCTGGCGCGCCGGGCGATCCGCGACGAGCAGAAACTGGTGCTCGACTATCGCGACGAACTCGGCCGCGCCACCGAACGCGTCATCCGGCCGATCGCGCTGATCTACTATTCGCACTATGCCAATCTGGTCGGCTGGTGCGAGCTGCGCCAGGCGATCCGCAATTTCCGCAGCGACCGCATCGCCCATTGCGAGGCCGGCGACGCCTTCTTCCGTGGCGATGGCGACAGGCTGCGCGCCGACTGGATGAGCGGCTGGGCCAATCCTCCGGCCTGACATCGAGCGATCTTCGCCCTATGTTGCGCTTATCCCCGAGGAATCAGCATGGGAGTGGAGGAATGCGCAAGGCAATCGTCGTCTGGGGCGGATGGAAGGGCCACGAGCCGGAGGAATGCGCCGCAGTTGTCGGCGACATGCTGCGCCGGGAGGGTTTTTCGACCGAAGTGACCGGCGATCTCGGCATTTTCGGCTCGCCTGACATCGCCAGAGCCGACCTGCTGGTGCCGATCATCACCGGCGAGAAGCTGGAAAAGGCACATGCCGATGCACTGGTCGAGGCGGTGCGCGGCGGGCTGGGGCTCGGCGGCCCGCATGGGGCGCTGGCAACCTCCTTCAAGGAAAGCGCGCCCTTCCGCTACGTCTCCGGCGTCACCTGGGTTTCGCATCCCGGCAACATCATCGATTTCCGCGTCAATATCACCAGGCAGAGTGATCCCCTCGTCTCCGGCATTCCGGATTTCGATTACCGCTCGGAGCAATATTACCTGCATTACGACCCGACCGTCGAAGTGCTGGCGACGACGACCTTTTCCGGCGAATACGACGAAGCGGCGCGCAATGTCGTGATGCCCGTCGTCTTCAAGCGCCATTTCGGCAGCGGCCGGGTGTTCTATTCCGCACTCGGCCATGTGGCGGCCGAGTACGAGCATCCGCATATGCGCGAAATCCTGCGCCGCGGCCTCTTGTGGGCAGCGCGCGGCTGAGCTGCCGCGCGCCTTCCGTTTCAGAGATTGGCGCCGCCGGAGACTTCGATGCGCTGGCCGTTGACCCAGCGGTTTTCGGCCGAGAGCAGCGAGGCGATCATCGGGCCAAGATCTTCGGCAAGGCCTGGCCGGCCGAGCGCCGTCTGGTCGGAGACCATCTTGTTGTAGACGGGGTTGTCGCGCACGATGCCGCCGCTGAAGTCGGTCTGGACGGCGCCGGGGGCGACCGTGTTGGCGGTGATGCCGCGCGGGCCGAGCTCCTTGGCGAGGTAGCGGGTGAAGACCTCGATCGCGCCCTTCACCGAGGCATAGGCGGAAATGCCGGGCACGGTAAAGCGGGCAAGGCCGCTGGAGATATTGATGATGCGGCCGCCGTCGTTGATCAGCGGCAGCAGCTTCTGCGTCAGGAAATAGACACCCTTGAAGTGGACGTTGACGAGCTCGTCGAAGGCCTCTTCCGTCGTCTCGGCGATCGGCGCGTGATAGCTGTTGCCGGCATTGTTGACGAGGTAGTCGAAGCGATCGGCGTTAAGTGCCTGCAGCGCCTCTTTCACCTTGCCGACGAAGGCGTCGAAATCGGCGATGCGACCGGTATCGAGCTGGATGGCGACGGCCTTTGCGCCATGCGCCTCAATGGTTGCGACGGCGGCTTCGGCTTCTGCTTGATTTGCGCGGTAGGTGAAGATCACGTCGACGCCGCGGCTTGCCAGCGCCTCGACCGTGTTGCGGCCGATGCCGCGGCTGCCGCCGGTGACGATCGCGATCTTATGCTTTGAATTCACTTGGTTTTCGCTGGACATCCTGGCATTCCCTTGTTGGAGTGGATGCCTAGACGGTAGGCCCGCGGCCGCCTCTTGTTGATGCCGGAACTCTCGAATTTCTTGCCTATTCCTCCAGCCTCCTTGCGGGATGGCGCGCAGCGGCGCATAGCTTGGGCAAGGAGTTCCAGGCCATGCTGACACCATTGAGACACGCAATCCTCGACTATATCGACAGGCTCGCCGGCGATGCCGAAGGGCGTTTCGAGACGCCCGTGAAGGCGCTGTCGGTCTCGCGCGTCAGCCAGCCGGTCATGCCCCGCCACATGATCTACCGGCCGACGATCTGCATCGTGGTGCAGGGCGCCAAGCAGATCATGGTCGGCGACCGGGTGTTCGGCTATCGCGAGATGCAGTCGCTGGTCGTTACCTTCGAGGTGCCGGCGCTCGGGCAGATCACCGAGGCCAGCAGGGAGGCGCCCTATATCGGCCTCAACATCGATTTCGATGTGGCGATCCTGCGCGAGGTGATGGAGGCGATGGAAGAGCCGCCGCGCCCGGCAGGCGAAGGGGCGGCCGGCGTCTTCGTGCAGGATTTCGACGGGGTGCTGGCCGATTGCGTGCTGCGGCTGGTGAAGCTGACGGAGACGCCGAAGGCAATCCCGGTTCTCTTTCCCGCGATCATGCGCGAGATCTGTTACTGGCTGTTGACCGGGCCGAACGGCCGCGAAGTCTGCAAGCTGGCGCTGCCCGGCAGCCATGCGCGGCGGATGACCGATGCGATCAACCTGCTGCGCGACAATTTCACCGCGCCCATGCGCATCGAGCAGCTGGCGGCGGCAGCCCGCATGAGCCCCTCTTCCTTCCACCAGCATTTCAAGGACATGACGGCGATGACGCCGCTGCAATATCAGAAGAACCTGCGGCTGCTCGAGGCACGGCGGCTGATGGTGGCGGATGGCGCCAGCGTTGCGACGGCGGCCTATGAAGTGGGCTATGAGAGCGCCTCCCAGTTCAGCCGCGAATATGCCCGCACTTTCGGCACGCCGCCGAAGCGGGATGTCACCGAGATCAAGGCGATGCCGTTTCAGGCGGTTGCCTAAAGGTAAAGTGTGCGGCCTCTCTCAAGTCCGACGACCTAATCTTATCGGCCCATTGAAAATGGTCGCGACAATGAAATTGAAATTGGCTAAATTGCAACTCAGGATATAAAGATCTCTATTCCGATTTACGTTGCACAGTTCCAACCGGAAGAGCGTGGCGAACGATAGGTACGGGTAACCAATGAGCGGACTGATTTTCGCTGCCTTCGTAATCGCATTTCTATTGATCGCCGGATTCTTTGCTTATTTGCCGACTGTGCTCTTCTGCGTATTTGCTCCGATAGCAGCTTATTGCGAACGGGCGTGGCATCCACTGGCCCTAGCGCTACTCTTTTCCGTCTATGCCGGCATCCCGATCCTTATCTGGTATCAAGCGGGCATCGCAACGGAGAGGGCAGAGAAAGCCTATCAGGCTGATGTCAATGCCCTGGCAAGGCAAGCGCTACCGCCTGCCCTTCCGGAAACAATGTTGGTCAAAACACCGTATTACGTAACGGCGCAGGACTTTCACAGCCTAAGCTGCAGCACGACAGCTCTGCCCATCGAGGCCTACCCGGAAAAACTCCAGCGCAGCCGGATAATTCCGGCTCGATATCTCCTTTTAGATCTCTCGCCGGATAACCCCTTGCCCGAGCCTGGCCTAAGGCCGCAGGGTAGAGATGGTCCATTTGCCCTGTTTCTTGTTGAGGCGGAGAGACGCACCCTGATCAGATATCATCTTAAGGTGCATTTTGGCCGGCCGACTTTCCCGCCAATTCTCTCCATCTGGGGGTGGGCGCGGGAGAGAAATATCATTCGCGACCACGATCCGCTGGTGGACAACGCAGTGATCTTCATGCGCGATACTCTGGGCCGCTGTGCCGATTTCGCGATCTACAAAATGTAGTTTGTATTTGTCGCAGCGTTCGCCCACCAGGCTGGTCTAAGCCGGGCCCGCGAAGCGGGCGGATGCCTCATACCCGAAGCACCCGCCCGTTCCACTTATTCGGCAGCCTTCAGCGAGGAAATGATGCCCTGCAGCTCGGCGCCGTGGGCTTCCTGCGTGCCCTGGGAACCCCAGTACGTGATGACCAGCAGCTTGCCGGCCTTCGGCGAGAGCAGCGAGAGGCCGACATTGACGTCGCCGTCGTCGTCCTTGCCGGTCCAGTCGAAATTGGTCATGTCCATGCCGTTGATCTGCTCGTCAGACTTCTTCTGCGTCGAGCCGTCGATCTTCACGCCGTTCTTCTGGAGGAAGGCGATGGCATCGTCGATGACCTTGTCGGTGGTCTTCTCGTCGGCAACATCGATCGACAGATAGATGGCGGAATCTTCAGAGGTCGCCTGGATGCCGGTATCGGTTTCCTCAGGGTTCCAGCTGTCGGGAATGGCGATTTCGGCGATCGGCGCATCGCCCGGGAATTGCAGCGTCTTGGCCTGAGCGATACCGGGCAGCAGCGCGGCGATGACGGCGCCTGCAAGCAAGAATTTCATAGTATGGTGTCCTCTATGGGAGTTGGGGGGCAACAAGCCATAGCGCAGCTCAGTTAATGGAAATCAGGATGTTTCGCATCGCGATGCCGGTTTCGCGCCATCTGCCCAAAAATGGTCCAGCGGCACCTCTCAATCCAGGTCCTCCGGAATGAAACCGCCGGTCTGGCGGCGCCAGAGACGGGCGAAGAGACCGTCGCGTTCGGCGAGTTCAACGGGCGCGCCCTCCTCGATGATCCGGCCCTGATCGAGCACCACGATCCGGTCCATGCTGGCAATGGTCGAGAGGCGGTGGGCAATGGCGATCACCGTCTTGCCCTGCATCACCAGATTGAGCCGCTCCTGGATCGCCGCCTCGGATTCGCTGTCGAGTGCCGAGGTCGCCTCGTCGAGTACAAGGATCGGTGCATTCTTCAGGAGCACGCGGGCGATCGCGACGCGCTGGCGCTGTCCCCCGGACAGCCTGATGCCGCGGTCGCCGACAAAGGCCTCGTAGCCCTTGCGGCCGTCGCTATCGGCAAGGTCGGCGATAAAGGCATCGGCCTTGGCCATACGCGCCGCTTCCTCGATCTCGGCCTGCTCTGCCTCCGGGCGGCCATAACGGATATTGTCGCCGACCGAGCGATGCAGCAGCGCGACATCCTGGGCGATGACGCCGATATTGCGGCGCAGACTCATCTGCGTCACCGCGCGGATATCCTGACCGTCGATCAGGATCCTACCATCGGGAATATCGTAGAAGCGCAGCAGCAAGTTTGCGAGTGTCGTCTTGCCGGCACCCGACAGACCGACAAGACCAAGCTTCTCCCCGGGCCGAACCGTCAGCGACAGCCCATCGATCACTGAAGGTCCCGATTTGTACGCGAAGCTGACATTCTCGATACGGATTTCGCCGCGCGAAGCTCGACCTTCAGCTCCGTGGCATCCGGCCGGTCGATGATATCAGGCGGCGTCGTCATGACGGGCATGGCATCCTTGATCGTGCCGACCGCCCGGAAGATCTGCTCGCCCATCTGCAGGAAGGTGTAGGTGTGGCCGGAGAGCCGCTGCAGAATATAGACGGCGGCGGCAAACTGGCCGATGCTGATGAAGCCCCTGACGAGACCGGAAAAGCCGATCGCCAGCACCGTCAGCCAGAGCGCCATGTTGAGCGCGACGACGATCAGCTCCGAGGTGCGGTAGATCCGCTGTTCCTCGTGCTGGATGCGCACCGACTTGCCGATGATGCGGCGGATGGCGCCCGCCTCGCTGTCTTCGGCGGCAAACTGCTTGATCATCTGCATGTTGGTGTAGAGATCGGTGATGGCGCCGGCGACGATGCTGCGCTGTTTGGCGGAGCGGCGCGAGCGCTCGGCAAAGACCGGCGCCATGCGGATGGCGAGCAGCACGTTGAGCGCGATCCAGATGACGACGGGCAGCGCCATCTGCCAGGAAAGCGTCAACAGGAGAATGACGGAACCGGCCAGCTGCAGCAGGAAGCGCGGGACGGTCTGGAAGGCGGCGATGATCTGCTGCTGCACGGCGGAGGCGACCTGAGACAGGCGCGACGCCACCTGCCCGGCATAGAGATCGTGAAAGAAGGCCAGATCCTGCCGCTCCACCGCCTTGTGCCCCTGCCACTGGATGGCAGCGGGCATACCGATGCCCAGCGTGTGCGACGTGAAAGTATTGACCAGGAACGAGGCGACCGGCATCGCCGGAAAGATCAGCAGGCCGAGGAAGGTCAAGAGCAGCCACTCGTCTTCCAGAAAGGCCACGGCCCCCTTCTGCGTGACGCCATCGACGATCACGGACAGCCCCCAGACGACCGACAGGTTGATCGCCTCCATGGCCATCGAGGCGGCGGCCAGCGAAAACAGCACGCCGCGGAACATTGCGATGAAATGCAGCAGAACCGTCACCGGTCCCTTGGCGGGCAGCGGCCTGTAGGGAATGTCGAGCGGCCTTATGAGGCGCTCGAAGGGACGGTAGATCGTATCTGAAATCGACATGGCTCGCTCGTGTGAGGGATCGAGATAGGACGAGAAACTCAGTTACGCGGGGGCGCATAGGAACATCGATCGGCTGCAATCTCAATTAGAAAATACACGGCGAAGAGGGCGATATGGCCTGAAAGCTGCACCTGAAGACAGCTTTTGATTGTCTTTTCAGACCCTCCGTCACCGCGGCCAATACGATTGTCCGATTTTTCGTACAGCCCGTGCGGATTGTCGCCGCTTATGCCGGGAACCAAACCGGCCTATTTCTCGTCTATCCCGAAACGGAGGCAGACCATGTCCAATCTCGCAAAAGCAGGAACATTTACGCTCGGTAGCCGCACGGTGAACCGGCTCGGCTACGGCGCCATGCAGCTCGCAGGCAAGGGTGTCTTCGGCCCGCCGAAGGACCGCGCCGAGGCAGTCGCGGTTCTGCGTGAAGCCGTCGAAAGCGGCGTCAACCATATCGACACCAGCGACTTTTACGGGCCGCACGTCACCAATCAGATCATCAAGGAAGCGCTGCATCCCTACAGAGACGATCTGGTGATCGTCACCAAGATCGGCGCCAAGCGCGGGCCGGATGCCTCGTGGAACCCGGCCTTCTCGAAGGAAGAGCTGACCCAGGCCGTGCATGACAACCTGCGCAATCTCGGCCTCGATGCGATCGAGGTGGTCAACCTGCGCGCCATGTTCGATGTGCACGGACCGGCCGAGGGATCGCTGGAAGAGCCGCTGACGGTGCTGGCCGATCTTCAGCGCCAGGGGCTGATCAAGCATATCGGCCTCTCCAACGTCACCGCAAAGCAGGTGGCTGATGGGCGCAAGATCACCGAGATCGTCTGCGTCCAGAACCAGTACAACCTCGCCCATCGCGGCGATGATACGCTGGTCGATGCGCTGGCGGCGGCCGGCACCGCCTATGTGCCGTTCTTCCCGCTCGGCGGCTTCTCGCCGCTGCAGTCGACAACGCTTTCCGACGTCGCCGCGCGCCTCGGTGCCACGCCGCTGCAGGTGGCGCTCGCCTGGCTGTTGCAGAGAGCGCCGAATATCCTGCTGATCCCCGGTACATCGTCGCGGGCGCATCTGCGCGAAAATCTCGCGGTGGCGGATATCACCCTGCCCCCGGAGGCGCTGACCGCGCTCGAGGCAATCTGAAAGCAAGATGCCCGGGCTCGCCCCGGGCATTTTCCATTAGCCCATCACGTCGGCCATGATGGCCGTAACAGCGTCCAGTGCCGAACCAGCCCCGGAGACGCCCTTGCTCATCTGGTCCTTGGCCCAGGCGGACTGGACTTCCCGATATCGCGTGACGTCGCTCCAGCGGTAGACTTCGCCGGGCTCAAGAGTACGCACGGTCGCACCTGCCTTGCTGAGGTCATCGAGTTGCGCCTCCAGGCTTGATGCCATCACCGAACCGAGCGTCTGGTAGGAGCTGCGAGCCGCGCGGCGGATAACATCGCGGTCCTCCGCCGTGAGGCTATCCCAGACGGTCTTGTTGATCGCCAGCAAATAGACGTGACCGAGCCACAGGTCGTCGGACACCAGAACATGCGGTGCCGCCTCGTGAACCCCAAGCATGAAGCCGCTATCGACATTGACCATCAGGCCATCGAGCGTCTTCTGCTTCATTGCCTCGTAGATCTCCGGCCCCCAATGCATGGTGACGGGCGTCGCACCGGCATTGCGCAGGAAATCGAGATGCCAGAAGCTCGCCGAGCGCCATTTGCCGCCTTTCAGACCATCAAGACCGGCCATCGGCGCCGTGCTGAAGAAGGCAACTGGATAGCCGGTGCCGAAGAAGACCGGCACGATGTTGTTGTGCTCCAGCTCCGCCGCAAAGGCCGGAACCTCGTCATAGACACGGCTGAAGAAATCGATCTGCCGGCCACCGGCCGGACCGACGGGGAAGCTCTTGAAGATCTGGTGCAGCGGCAATTCCTTGGCCGTATATTCCGGCACGACGGTCGCCATATCTGCACCGGACTTGCTGACCGCGCCGAGCGCATCATAGGCGGCAGCGATCTCGCCATTCCAGTGATCTTCGATCTTCAGGCGGCCATGCGATTCCCGCTCGATCGCCGGAAACACGACATCGCGCAGAAAGCGCGTGCGCATGCCGCCAAGCGGTTCGTGGTCGCTGAACTTGAGGACGCGCGGCTGCACGGCAGCCTCCGACGGCAGCGCTGCGCAGGCGGCGGCTCCGGCTGCGGAAGCGAGAAAGAGCCTGCGGCTTATGCCGGTATTTGCGGTCATGCTGTCTGCCTCGCTCATCGTCTCACCTCTCATATCGATACCTCGCCGTCCCTTGCTTGACCGGGATGCTGCTCAAAAATATACCTGAACAATCCTTCAGTTCGGTATTCGCATTTGAATGACCCCGTTCCGCAGAGCCTGAAACCCCGCAAAAGCCCGATCCAGGCGCGCTCAGGCGCGACCGTCGAAGCCGTTCACGAAGCCGCGATTCAGGTTTTGCTGGCGGATGGACTGGCGAAATTCACGACGACCCGGGTGGCGGACCGCGCCGGGGTCTCGGTCGGCACGCTCTACCAGTATTTCCCCAACAAGCAGGCGCTGCTGTTTGCCATCCTCAGCCGCCACTTCGAAGAGATCGCCGCAGCGCTGGAAGGCATTCCGCTGACCCGCGACCGGCAACCGCTCAGCACCATCGCCCACGCGATCGCCGACGCCTACGTCTCCGTCAAGACCGCCCGCCCTGAAGCAACGACCGCGCTCTACCGCGTCGCCGGCGCCATCGACCAGTTCCGCCTCTCGACCGACGTCTTCAAAAGGCTGGAAGCGGCAGTCACGCGCGCACTCGCCGACGCCCGCGACGCCTCCTTCCACGACCCCGCCCGCGCGTCCTTCACCCTCCTCTCAGCCCTCGCCGGTCTCTCCCGCGGCAGCTTCGCCGGCCTGGTAGCGGGTCCCGAGGTTCTGGAGCGGTTGCGCGACGAGGCGCGACTGCTGGCTGCAGCCTATCTGCGGGCGGCGGCGGAAGGGTAAGGCTCAAACGAAAAGACCCGCCGGCATGACCGGCGGGTCCTTTGATCTTGCAGTCTGGATACTGGCCAGACTGGTGACAATCAGAACTTGACGTTCCAGCCGGAGCGCAGCCAGACGTTCGGGTCGTCGCCCTCGGTCGTGACGTTGAGGCCGAGCGAGGCGGTGCCGCCTGCGACGTCGAACTCGGTACCGACGGCACCGCGCAGCCAAAGCTGCTTGACATCCTCACCCGCGAAGTCGAAGGCCGAGAGGCCGACGATTTCGCCGCTGATGCCAGCCGTGTTCTTCTCGAAGCGGTAATCGACTTCGGTACGGGCCGTTAGGCGGACAGTGTCCGTCAGCTCGTGGAGGAAGTCGACGCCGATACGGGCGACGGTCGAGTGGTCGTTGACGGAATCGAAGGCCGATGGGAACGAACCGCCCTCTTCCGTGTAGCCGTCCATATGCGAGTGCGCATAGGTCAAGCTGGCATAGGGCGTCAGCTTGGTGCCCGCGATCGTCGCAGCATTCAGCCAGTCGAAGCGGATCTTGGCGCCATAGGTGTCGACGTCGGTTTCGCCATGCGAATAATCCATGGCGGCGCCGTTCATATAGCCGCGGTGAACGTTCATCCGGCCGGTCGAGTAGTAACCGCCGACCGTGGCAAAGACGTTGCTGCTGCCGAGCGCGATGGTGGCTTCAGGCGCCATGTAGAAGGCCGCCTGATGGAAGTCGCCGCCGGTCTCGATGTCCTGCTTGGTATAGAGACCACCGCCGGCAAAGCGGGCGGTGACGCCTTCGGCAAGACCGTAACCGAAGGTCACGTCGCCGATGCCGACGCCGCCGTTGGAAACGCGGCTGTCGTCGTAGCCGATATCGGCTGTGAAGGCGACAGAGCGTTGGCCGAGGCCAAGCAGGTCGCGCATAGGCTCGCCATGGGCGCCCTGGAGAACGGTATTGGCATAGCCGAGACCGACCTGTGCCGAGGGCTTGGCGGCGAGCGTCGTGTTATACTTCTCGACGTCGATAATGCCGCTGCCGCCGCGGGCGATAAACACACCCCCGGTATCGGTGTCGCCGACGATGACGTTGCCATCCTCGGATATGCCGGTAGCAGTCACGGTGAAATCCTCATGGATACCAGTGACCGTGGCACTGAGCCACTCCTCGACGGTCTGCATGCCCGTCGCTTCGGTCCAACGGAACGCGTGGTCCGCCGCTCCAAACGCGACCTTGCCGACGACAACCGATCCATCGCCGCTGACCGCATTGGCAACAGAATCGTCGCTGTGGAACGTGTCGATATCCCTGATGCCGTCTGCCGTCCAACGAAAGGCATGGGTGCCCCCGCCAACGCCAGCCGAGCCGACGACGACCGAGCCGTTGCTATCGGCTGCGGTTGCACTGGACCAGGAACCGAGGTTTCCGAGAGCATTGATCTGCCGGCCCTCATCGGTCCAGCTGACGGCGGTCTTGGTGCTGTCATTGCCACCGTCGTTGGCGAAGCCGACGATGGTGCTCCCGTCACGGCTGATACCGGAGGCCTCGGATGTGATATCGCCATTCAGGCCGTCGAGAGCCTGCATGCCGCCTTTCCACCGGAAAGCCTGGCTGACTGGGCTGTTGCTGCTGCCGGTGGTGTCGAACTCCGAATAGCCGGCGATGACCGAGCCGTCTCCGCTCACGCCGGTCGCATATGATGCCGTCGCATCTGTCAGCCCGCCGAGATCTTCAATCTCGCGGTTGGCGTTCCAGCGCACAGCATGTGTCCCGTCGAAGGTGTCTGCAGCACCAACGATGACCGAGCCATCATCATTCACCGCGAGAGCGGTCGAGGAGAAATTGGTGGGCATAAACGTATAGATCGGGAGCGAATCGAGGGGTTCCCAATCCGTGTCTGCGCCCCAGCGAATGGCCTGCTGGCCACCAGAGAAGGTCCCAGATCCAACAATCATCTTGCCGTTGCCGCTGACGCCCTTACTGAGAGTCTTCTCGTACTCCAAGGGCTGGTCGATAATCTGCGGATTGTCACTGCCGCCAGCGCGTGCTGTATCCATTCCGGCTGCCAGCAGAGCCGAAGAGAACGCGACTGTCAGCGCCGAGGTTTCCAGAAGACGCCGCCCAAATCCGGCGCCCGTCCGATCTTCAATTTTCTTCATCATTGTCAAAAGCTCACCCTGCTTTTTCAATAGCTTAAAAAGGAAATTAACTACGCATCCCCAACTTGTGGCCACACGGCCAGGCTGCTTTCGAGCAAGGCGAAAAGGGCATGTCAACATGGTTGCAATTCAGTATGAATTACACAAAAGGTTGCTGTATTAGCGCAATTTCTGCGCTAATATTCGCCGCAACCTGCGCCGCCGCAGCCTCGGCAAGAACGTGCTCAAGAGCTTGATTAGTTTCAAATCGGCACAGGACCGAAGTCAAAACCTCTTGCCAAATGCCAAAAAAGGTCCGGACCGGCAGCGGGAAGGCACAATCTTGCCAGGTTTTTCAATGGGCTGAGCGGCGGCGAATCATCCCGGTGTCAGCAACAAAAAACGGCGCCGGTTCTCCGGGCGCCGTTCGCTCTCATTCCATCCAGCCTGCGCCCCGCCGCATATGGCGAGGCTGTTGCCAGTCTACTTCTTCCTGGTGTCGCTTTCGCTCGATTTCACCTGCGAGCCGAGAGTGGGGGCAGCCTTTGGCGCCGCCTTGTCCTTCTTCGGCTTGCGTGCCTCCTTGTTGCTGCGAACCTGCCCCTTAGCCATGATCGTCTCCTCCGGTTGAAGGCCTAGCTAGCATCCCATTCGACGAAAATAGCAAGAGCGTGAACCCTCTCCTGACGCAAAATCGCCGCCCGTGCTAATCTGGGCCCATCAGCCAATGGAGGGCATGGCGATGCGGGAAGGCGACGACGTCTTTGCGGGCTCGATTCCCGAAAATTACGACCGCCATATGGTGCCGCTGATCTTTGCGCCCTTCGCCGCGGATCTTGCGGCGCGGGCGGTAGCGCTGTCGCCGCTGGCCGTGCTGGAGACGGCCGCGGGGACCGGGGTCGTGACGCGCGCCCTGGCACCGCGACTGGCGGTCGGGGCACGCTATGTCGCGACAGACCTCAACCAGCCGATGCTCGACTATGCCGCTTCGCGGCAAGACGACGGCAACGCTATCGACTGGCGCCAGGCGGATGCGCTGGCGCTTCCCTTCGAGGATGCGAGTTTCGATCTCGTCTGCTGCCAGTTCGGGGCGATGTTCTTCCCCGATCGGCCAGCCGCCTATCGCGAGGCAAGGCGGGTGCTGAAACCCGGCGGGCATTTCCTCTTCAGCGTCTGGGACCGGATCGAGGAAAACGTCTTCGCCAATGACGTCACCGAGGAGCTCGCCGATATCTTCCCGGACGACCCGCCGCGCTTTCTGGCCCGCACGCCGCACGGCTATCACGACAAGGCGCTGATCCGCCGCGACCTCGAAGCCGCCGGCTTCTCTTCCATCGCGATCGAGACGCGAGCCGAGGAAAGCCACGCGGCCTCGGTGCGCATCGTCGCGCTCGCCTATTGCCAGGGCACGCTGCTGCGAACCGAGATCGAGGCGAGAAAGCCGGGCGAGCTTCAGGCGGTGACCGATTACGTGGCGCTGGAGCTCGCGCGGAAGCATGGCGACAACTCGGTGGCCGCTAAGATCCAGGCGCATGTGATCTTGGCGGCGGCGTAACGTCGCCCGCTGAGACGCCTCAATAAAGCGTCCGCTTATAATCCGCTTCCAGCTGGTCGTCGATGTCGCGCATCGCGCGTTCGTCGCTCGGCGCGCCGGTTGTTTCGTCAAGGATGATCTTTACCAGCGACGGCATTTCGCTGCGGTCCTGCCGGTGGTCCGGGTCCCAGAGATGGGAGCGGCGGAAGGCCTTGGCGCAATGCATAAAGACCTCGTCGACGTCGATGACAATAGCGAGCTTGGGCGCGCGACCGTTTACCGCCATGCTCTCCAGAAGCGCAGGTTCCGTTGTCAGTTTCGCGCGGCCATTGACGCGCAGCGTGTCGTCGAAGCCGGGGATGATGAAGAGCAGGCCGACGCTGGGATTGGCGAGTATGTTGACTAGCGTGTCGAGACGGTTGTTTCCCGGCCTATCCGGTATCGCCAGCGTCCGCTCATCGAGAATCCGGACGAAACCGGCAGGATCGCCGCGTGGGCTGACATCCGCCCTTCCGTCCATGTTCTGCGTACCGATGCAGAGGAAAGGCGAACGGCGGATGAAATCCTGCGCGTGCGGGCCGAGCGTGTCGCGGCACTTCTGGATCGCCAGGGCATGCGTTGCTTCGAACAGATCGCGCAGAGCCTGTTCGTCCGCTATCGCAAATGCAGGATCGAGTTCAAACCCCTTCATCATAGTACCTCACCCCACACGCCTTAGATTTGATGTACGTACCTCATTTATTGGATACACCAAACGCGGTTTGCGATCAAGCCGAGCTCCCTGTGTGCCGAGCGGCACCCGCGCAAACGAAAACACCCGGCGCTCTCGCACCGGGTGTCAGCAAATCCGTTCTGTCCGAACCGATTACTTCGTGGCTTCTTCGTAGCGCTCCAGGACGTAGTCCCAGTTGATCAGGCTGTCGACGAAGGCTTCGAGGTACTTCGGGCGGGCGTTGCGGTAGTCGATGTAATAGGAGTGTTCCCAGACGTCAACGCCGAGGATCGGAGTGGCGCCGTGGACGAGCGGGTTTTCGCCGTTCGGGGTCTTGGAGATTTCGAGCTTGCCGTTCTTGACGGAAACCCAGGCCCAGCCGGAGCCGAACTGCGTTGCGCCGGCATTGGCGAAATCGGCCTTGAACTTGTCATAGCCGCCGAGGTCGGAATTGAAGGCAGCTTCGAGCTTGCCCGGCAGCTTGTTGCCGCCGCCGCCCTTCTTCATCCACTTCCAGAAGTGGACGTGGTTGTAGTGCTGGGCAGCATTGTTGAAGAGGCCGGCATTGGTGCCGAAGGACTTCTTGACGACCTCCTCGAGCGAAAGGTCGGCCATGCCTGCTTCAGCAGCCAGCTTGTTGCCGTTGTCGACATAAGCCTTGTGGTGCTTGTCGTGATGGAACTCCAGCGTTTCCTTCGACATGAAGGGCGAAAGCGCTTCGTAGTCGTACGGGAGTGCGGGCAATTCGAAAGCCATTGTAAGTCTCCTCTTGGCAATGGGTTGCGTGATCGGCAGGTGAGGCGGAACATAGGAGCCGAAGCAGGGCGTGGCAACGGCGGAACGATCAAAAAACGGAGCGTCAGAGGAAAAATTGCCTTGATTGCGGGCTTGGCTTTCTGCCCCCAAATCACCGATGATGCCGATGCAAAACCGGCAGGATCCGCAACAGCGAACTGAACGAGGCCATGATGCAGAGGAATAAAATCCGCTTTCTCCCCGCCCTCCTCCTGACTTTTGCCGCCGGCAGCGCCTCCGCCTCCTCGGACGACGCCTGGAAGGATTTTGCCGATGACGTGGCGGCGAAATGCAAGGAGGCGGCGACACCCTCGCTCGAATTTGCAAGAGCCGTCGTCGATCCGTTCGGCAGCGAGCATTACGGGCTGGCGCTGGTAACGGGCAAGCCGAAGGGCGGCAATGGCTTCGTCACCCATATCTGCGTCTACGACAAGCAGTCGAAGGCGGCCGAGATCGGCACCGAACTGAAGACCGACGAGCTCGACCTGCTGCCCGACGAATGAAGACTGGCAGCGGCGGTAACGAATCTTAAAAAACTGTTGATTTCATGGAACGATGCTTTGACAGGCGCGGGTTTTCGCGGCCTAGATGCGTCTACAAGTTATCCGGGCAAAGATCGTTAGAGCAACCTTTGATAGGATCAACTTAATTAGCGTGAATTGATAGTTTCAGACTGCTTTTTGACATCCATTTTCTGGGGCGCGTGATGGTCATGAGTTTTTTCCGCCGGGGCGAAGAGCCGGGCAAGACGGATATTCGCAGCACTGGCCAGGCCTACCGGCCGGTCTCCATCACCGAGCAGCCGATGACGCCGCAGCCGGCAGCCCCGCAACCCTACCAGATGCCGGAGATTGACGATTTCCAGGCTTTCGGCTCGGTGCTCGAAGAAAACCAGCGCAATTCCAAGGAACTCGTCGCCGGCCTTTCGGCCTTGCAGGATCGCGTCTCGGCGCTGATCGGCGCCCATGACCAGTCCCTCAACGATACCGGCAGGCTGCAGGCCGAATGCGCGCGTATCAGCTCGCTGCTCGATTACGAAAGCAGCGCGCGGCGCAAGGCCGATGCGGACAATGCCCGGCTCGCCTCTGAAAACAAGGACATCCGCACCGCCAACGGCCAGTACCGCATCGAGATCGAGGCAGTGCGCGACGAGCTGACCAAGCTGCAGAACGTCCATGGCGTGACCTGCGAGGAATTCTCGATCATCGAAAGCCGGCTGATCGACGCGGAGCGCGAGCTTGCCGCCCGCGCCATGCAGTATGACGAGGCCTCGACGCTGTTGAAGCGCGCCCAGCAGGATCTGGACAGCCGCAGCCGCGAACTTTCCGCCACCCGCGACAAGCTGGACAGCGAGACCACCGCGCTGCAGCTGCTCACCGAAACCTCGCGGCGCGAAAGCGCCTCGCAGGCACGCGACATCGCCCGGCTGACGGAAGAGCGCGGCCACCTGAAGGCCGGCCTGATGGAGCAGGAAGGCCTGGTTTCCAACCTGCAGACGGCGATCGCCAAGCTGAAACAGGAACTGTCGCTGGTCGAGGAGCGCCACAAGCGCGCCGAGGTCGAGCTGCACACGATCACCACCTCCTCGGCGCTTGAGATCGCCCATCTGACGACGAAGAGCGACGCTGTCGGCTCCAAGGCAGAGCTTGTCGAAAAGCTGCTGATCACCGCCAACGGCCGCAACAAGATGACCGACGAGGAACTGCAGTCGGCGCGCGGCGAGATGAAGCGGCTGAAATCGGAGCTGGCGGCAACCATTTCGCGCGCCGAGCGCGTCGAGGACGAGCTGCGCCGCACGCGCGTGACCGGCACTGAGAACGAGACGGCCCGTCGCGAACTCTCCGCCTATAACAACGAGCTGACCGCGAAGCTGCGCGAAGCCGAAACGCTGCGCACCCGCCGCGACCGCGAGGCCGATGCAATGAAGCGCGACCTCGACACCCGTATGGACAGCGACCGCCACGAGATCGGCCAGCTCAGAACCAGCCTGGAGATCGCCAAGTCGGAGATCCGGCAGCTGCGCGCCGAACGCGCCATCCTCAACGGCCAGCTGGAAGTCGCCCGCGGCGACAGGCCTTCGGCGCCGGTCATGGAAGAAGCGGAAGAGCTGCGCATGCCGGCAGCCACCTACTCGCCGCTGATCGATATTTCCGAGAAGTCGCTGCGCTCCGCTGCCGATGGTTTTGCTGGCGAACGGGAAATGCCCGGCGAGCCGATGCGCGTACCGCCTGCGGAGTAAGCGGCACGCTCACTTTGAAGGCCTTGTTTTCGCCGGGATTTTAAGGGTTTCTTAAGAGGATACCGACCGGAGGAAAACCATGGCGCTTGGCGCATCTCACCGCCTGCACGACGGCATCGAAGCCGTCGAAACGATGACGCGTTTTGCGCTCGCTGTCCTCGCGCTCGCATCCGGCGTCTATACCTATCTCGGCGTGCGCAGTCTGCTCGACGGCTCGCCGACCTCGACCTTCTTCGCGGCGCTGATCTATTCGGCGGCGGTCTCGGTGGCCATTTACGCCTTCTGGACCTATCTCGCCCGCTTCTATCCGCATGTGACGACGGTGGCGGCGCGCACCGCGCTGCTCGGTATCATGGCGCTCGGCTGCGCGATGATCATCGCCATGGCGAGCTGGCTGAATGCGGCGGCGCTTGCGGGTTCGGCAGCCCTCGAACAGCACCTTGCCGAAACGCTGGAAGACTATACCGGCGACCTCGATCGGGCGCACCAGAATGCACTCGCGGCGCAGAGCCTGCTGCCGGACATCCAGCGCACGCAGGAACGCTTCCAGCGTCTCGCCGATCAGGAGCGCGAGACGGGAGCGCTGACCGGCACGACAGGCGCGGGCAGCGTCGTGCAGCTGCTCTCGCAGATGGCCTCGCAGCTGACGGAGCTGCAGAACAACATCAATGCCTCGCGTGAACGCGTTACGACCCTGTTCGACGATGGCCGCAAGCATCTGGAAACGATGCGCACGCTGGTTTCGGCGCCGGGCGCCATCGATCAGCGCGCCGACCAGTTCGCCGCCGAGGTCGTTGCACTCACCGGCGTCATCACCTCGCTGGAACAGACCTCGATCGCCCCTTCGGTCAAACGCGCCGCCGAAGACCTGTCGCTCGGCTTCATCGCCCCGGTCGCCGATGGCCGCGAGGCGGAACTTGCCAACCGCCAGGATCAGGTGATGGAGACGATCCGCTCTTCCGTCGCCGCACAATCCAAGGTGCTTTCGCAGGCGGCCGACCAGATTCTTGCGCGCGAACCTGTGGGCGAGCGGCGCTTCGTGCCGCTGTCCTCGGCAGAAGCTGTGCTGCGCTATGCGTCCGACTTCATCCCCAGCTGGGCGGGTGCGATCTCGATCGATCTTCTGCCCGGCGTGCTGGTGCTGATGCTGTCCGTGGCGCATGGGGCGCTGAGGCGGCAGGAGCAGGCCATGCCATTCGCCGAGCGGATCACCGCCGCCGAACTCTTGGAAGCCATCGAGGTGCAGCGTGCCCTGCAGGCCCGCGGCATCGATATCGAGGCGGTCGTTGCCCGCGCTAAGGCGAAGGCCGATGCGAAGGCGGAGGGCCACGCGGAAGCGGCGTCCGAAGCACATGCCGCCGATGCGCCTGAACCCGAGCCTTCCAACGTCACCAGCCTCGACCTGCCTGGCAAGCCGCCGCGCAAGGGACCGCAGGCATGAAGATCGAGGCGGCGGGAGACCAGCTGAAACGCAAGCTGCTATCGATCGACGATTCGACGCTGCCGCGGCTGGTGCTGCATGCGCTGATCGCCGCCGCTGTCGCCTTTCTCGTCATCGACTTCCGCAACCTGATGATCGCCAATGCCGAGCTGCCGGTCTTCGATCCGGCTGCCCCCGACAGCATGCCCATCCTGCCGCCCGTGCTGACCGATGGCGAGCCCGACAACGCGCCTTCCGAAATCACCACCAGCGTCGAGCTGCTGAAGCAGCCGATCACCTTCGAGCTCCAGCCCGGCGGAATCCTGCTGGCGCGGGGCGCAATCGACTACGGCGCAGCTGGCCGTTTCCAGAAGGAGATCGAGGCGCGCGGCGAATATGTGAAGACGGTGTCGCTGGAATCGCCCGGTGGCGCCGTCGGTGATGCGCTCGCCATGTCGAAGCTGATCCGCGAGAAGAAGATCGGCACGAAGGTCGTCAAAGGCGCGCTCTGTGCCTCTTCCTGCCCGATCGTGCTCGCCGGCGGCATCACCCGCAACGCCGATGACGGCGCCGTCATCGGCGTCCATCAGGTCTTCAACGGCTCGAAGGAAAAGCTCTCGCCGGAACGCGCCATGTCGGATGCGCAGCGCACCACCGCCGACGTCACCCGCCATCTCGACGAGATGGGCATCAAGCCCGGCCTCTGGATCCACGCGATGGAGACGCCGCCAGACCGGCTCTACTACCTGAAGCCCGAAGAAATGAAGGAATTCGCGCTGGTGACGGGACCGGCGAAGGCGACCGCGGCGGCGATGAAGACGAAGTGAGCCGGATAGGCTTTCTCCTGAGCGCAACAAAAACCGGGGCAAATGCCCCGGTTTCCTTTTCAAGCCGTTCGGCTCAGTAGCGATCGTAGCCGCCCCAGCCGCGCTCGCGGTAATAGGGGCGTGGGCGTTCCCAGCCGCCACCCCAGCCCCAGCGCGGCGGCGGAGGACGGTGCCAGTAGCGGACCGGCGGTGCGTAGCGGCGATACTCGTTGCGGCGGCATTCGCCCCAGCGGGTCATGTGCCAGCCGCGGCCGCAGGCATAGTCGACCTTTGTCACGTCGGACGTGACGGTCGGATTTGCAGTAAGCGGCGCAACCGGCATAGCTTCAGCGGATATCGCCGAAAGGCCTCCGATAACGAGCGCTGCTGCCAGCGTGATGATCTTCATTGTGAATCTCCAAAATTTCCAGCCAGGATGGAGCTTCTGCCGATCGCGCTGAACCGGTGATGAACCTGACGTTCATCTGAAATAAGGCAGTTCACTGCTGATGCGTCTGCACCAGCCTGGAGGTCTTTTCCGGATGGATTTGCGGCCAGTTGCTGTTGGGCGCAGGTGCGCTGCCCATCGCCGAGATGGAGACAACGATTGCCGTTACGGCCGAGAAGAGCACGAGTGCATAGGTCATGAGCTTCGATCCTTCGGGGTTGGTTCCCAGCCACCCTGGCGCGCAAACTGCTCCGGGAGGATGAATCAAAGCCTAAGCAACATGGTTAAACCCACGTGTTTTTCCCGTTAAGGAACAGGGCGGGTGATGAAAGGGCACGATCCGGGTTCATTCGGAACTTTTCTCAGCCCCCGCGTGTTGTTTCCCGAACGTCGGTTTCGGGGGAATTTCATGACGCTCGATTTCCTGTTTTTCGTGTTGGTGGGCTTCTGTGCGCAGATCGTCGATGGGGCGCTCGGCATGGCTTTCGGGGTGCTGTCGACGACGAGCCTTCTGGCGCTGGGCGTGCCGGCGGCAAACGCCAGTGCCATGACGCATGTGGCGGAGATGTTTACCACCGCGGCCTCCGGCGCGTCTCATGCCTATCAGCGCAATGTCGACTGGAAGCTCGTGGCGCGGCTGGCGCCGGCAGGGATGATCGGCGGCGCGGTCGGCGCCTATATTCTTGCCAATGTCGACGGCAAGGTGATCGAGCCCTTCGTCTCCGCCTATCTGATCGCCATCGGCCTCATCATTCTCTACAAGGCCTTCCGGCCGCGCTGGCCGCGCGATGTGCATGACTGGGCGGTGCCGCCGGTCGGGCTTTGCGGCGGTGTGCTCGATGCGATCGGCGGCGGCGGATGGGGGCCGATCGTCACAAGCACGCTGGTCGGCCGCGGCCATGATCCGAAGAAGGTGATCGGCTCGACCAATCTTACCGAATTTGCCGTGACGCTGGTGATCTCGCTGACTTTCGTGCTGACGCTCGGCTGGTCGGAACTGGATTCGGCGATCGGGCTGATCATCGGCGGCGTGATCGCCGCCCCCTTCGGCGCGCTGCTCGTCAAGCGGCTGCCGGTAAAGCCCTTGATGATCGCCGTCTCGATCATCATCATTGCCACGTCGGCAATCCGCTTGTTCTAGGACCTAGGGAGGGCAAGGCGATGCAGTATCACCAGGGACGATTGATCGATCATGTGCATCTGAGAGTGCGGGATCTGGAAAAGAGCCGGGTATTCTACCAGGCGATCCTCAGCGCGCTCGGACGGCGTTTCACGCATGAGGGCGAGAATTTCTTCTCGTCGGACGAGCTCTATGTCGATGCCGCCGAGAGCTATGTCAGCCACCTGCACCTCGCCTTCCAGGCCGCCGATCAGGACGCGGTCCAGCGCTTCTACGAGGCGGGACTGGCGCATGGCGGGCGGGAACACGGCGCACCGGGCGAGCGGCATTATCATGCGGGCTATTATGCCTGCTTCCTGCTCGACCCCGACGGCAACAATATCGAGGCCGTCTATCATGGGCCGGCGACACGCTCGGCCCACGAAATCGTCATCGAGCGCTAGGCTTCGCGACCGAAATAGACGTCCACCGAAGCGACCTTGCCGCCCCTGAAGCGGAAGCTTTCCATGTTGCGGAAGGCGGTGCCGTCATGCTTGACGGCGCGGTAGCGGACGGCCGCCTCATCACCGTCTACCGAGAGATATTCGATCTCGATGGCACTGAACGGCGGCTTCTCGGGCCAGCAGCGCTCGAAATAGGCATCACGGCCGATATGGTCGTCACGCGGGCTCGAAAAAGTGAAGTCATCCGCCAGCATCGGCCGCACCAAATCCCTGCGGCCCTGGACATAGGCGGCGAACAGGCCACGGATGATGGCTTCGCGCTCGTTGCTGCTGCTCATTGCAACCTCCGTTATCTGATTGCATTTCGCAATTGGTTTATAGCAAAAATTGGCATTTAGGGCAAACCAGCCGACGGTTCGGGGCCGAACCGTCCTTGGCAGGGCGCAAAGCCGGGCGTAACCTGGCCCTCCCCCAAGATTGCAATGCACGAGCCCCTGATATGACCGACACCCCGATGGACGCAGCAAATGCCGCGGCCGGGTCCCTCTACTGGAAGCGCAACCTGACGATCTCGCTGATCGGCTCCTTCACCACGATCGTGGCGATGACGCTGCTGCTTCCCTTCCTGCCGCTCTATGTCGAGGAGCTCGGTGTCCGCGATCACGCCGCGATCGTTCAGTGGTCGGGCATCGCCTATGGCGCGACCTTCTTTGCCGCCGCCTTCGTGGCGCCGCTCTGGGGCAGGCTCGGCGATATCTATGGCCGCAAGCTGATGCTGGTGCGCGCCAGCCTCGGCATGACGATCGCCATCTCGCTGATGGGCATGGCGGGCGATGTCTGGCAGCTGGTGGCGCTGCGCCTCTTCGTTGGCCTGGCGGGTGGTTATTCCTCTGGATCGATGGTTCTGGTCGCGACGCAGACGCCGAAGGACCGTTCGGCCTGGGCGCTCGGCATGCTCTCCTCGGGCATCATGGCCGGCAATCTCGTCGGCCCCCTGATCGGCGGCGTGCTTCCACCCATCATCGGCATCCGCGGCACATTTCTGGCGGCCGGCGGCATCATCTTCCTCGCCTTCCTGGCGACGGCCTTCCTGATCAAGGAAGAGAAATCCCCTTCCCGCAAGCAGGCGGCGAAGGCGAGCGGCGGCTGGAACTCCATCCCCGACAAGGGGCCTGTGATCGCCATGCTGCTGACCGGCATGCTGCTGATGCTCGCCAATATGTCGATCGAGCCGATCATCACCGTCTATGTAGCCCAGCTCGCCAAGGACCAGTCGCAGGTGACGATGATATCAGGCGTCGTCATGTCGGCGGCGGCGCTCGGCAGCATCCTGTCGGCCTCGCGGCTCGGCAAGCTGGCCGACCGGATCGGCCATTGGCCGGTTATCGGCGGAGCGCTTGCCGTCGCAGCGGTGCTGCTGATTCCGCAGGCGTTCGTCACCAGTTCCTGGCAGCTGATCATCCTGCGCTTCCTGATGGGGATCGCGCTCGGCGGCTTGCTTCCGTGTATTTCCGCCGTCATTCGCCACAGCGTTCCAGACAGCGCGGCAGGCAGCATTCTCGGTCTCTCGGTCTCGTCGCAATATGTCGGCCAGGTCGCCGGTCCCGTGCTCGGCGGCTTCGTCGGCGGCCATATCGGCATGTCCTCGGTATTCCTTGGAACCTGCGTCCTGCTGGCCGGCGGTGCGGTCTTCACGTGGATTGTGAAGCCAAAAGACGAAAACTGAGACTATCGTTTGCAACTCCCGCCGCTATGATTGCGTTTCAGAACGAAACCGCATGCAACGGGGGAAACGGAGTTTGCAGCAGATATTCGTCACCGATCGTCTCATCTTGCGCCCGCGCACGCTGGCTGATCTCGATGACTGTATGGCGATGGACCGCGACCCCGAGGTGACACGCTATATCCCCGGCCCCTGGGCTGATCCGGAAGCGCATCGCCGTTTCGTCATCAACCGCATGGAAAGCGATTTCGGCGAAGGTCTCGGCTACTGGTCGATCTTTTCCAAAACGGCGCCGAAGCAGTTTCTCGGCTGGATCATGCTGATCCCCTACGACACGATCGGCCCGGATATCGAAATCGGCTGGCGCCTGAACCGCCACGCCTGGGGCCAGGGCTACGCGACGGAAGCCGCCCGGCCGGTACTCGACCACGGCTTCGACACGCTGAACCTGCCGCGGATCGTCGCAAATATCTTCGCCGGCAACGATGCTTCGATCAAGGTGGCGGAGAAGCTCGGGATGAAGTTCCTGAGCGACGAGGTCTCGGATGGCCTGCCCTGCAAGGATTACGGGATCACGCAGGATGAGCGTGCGCGGATGCTGACGGTGTGAGGGCGCAGTTGGTGCTTTCGCCCTGAGGAATTGACGGCAGTGGGTGAGCCCCCTCACCCTGCCCTCTCCCCGAGGGGAGAGGGGATGTAGGCGCGCGACGCGAAACGGTATTCCTTTCTCCCCGCGGGGAGAAGGTGGCCCATAGGGCCGGATGAGGGGGCCGCGGGCGCTTACCTAGCGATTGCGACCGCACCGCCAGCTCACTCCCCGCTTGCAGTCCGCCCATAAGCCCAGTTCATATAAAGCTCGAGCGCCTTGCGGGTGACCGGGCCTTCCTGGAAATCGCGGCCATCGAGACGGTTCACGCCGACGACCTTGGAGTAGTTGCCGGAGGTGAAGATCTCGTCGGCACCCATGAAGTCTTCGACCGAGAGCGTTGCCTCGCGCACGTCGAAACCGGCCTGGCGCAACAGCCCCATGACGCGGGCGCGGGTGATGCCGGCAAGGAAGGTGCGGTTGGCGACGGGGGTGAAGACCACGCCGTCCTTGACCATGAAGACATTCGAGGATGCCGTTTCGACGACGTTGCCGTTGGTGTCGCGCATCAGCGCATTGTCGAAGCCGCGCGAGCGTGCCTCGGCGATGGCGCGGCCGGAATTCGGGTAGAGCGAGCCGGCCTTGGCGTCGGTCATCGCCGTTTCGGGCGTCGGGCGGCGGAAGGGCGAGACGGTCAGCGACGAGCCGCCATGGCCGCCCATCGGCGCTTCGAAAAGGCAGAGGACGAAACGGGTCGATTCCGGATCGGCGGTGACGACGCTGAAGGGGGCACCGTGTTCTGCCCAGTACATCGGCTTGATGTAGATCGGCGTCTTGCCGTCAAACTTCTTGATGCCTTCCCAGGCAAGCGCCTCGATTTCCTCGGGCGTCTTCGTCGGCTTCAGGCCCATGTTGAGCGCCGAGCGGTTGATGCGCTGGCAGTGCTGGTCGAGATCCGGGGCGATGCCATCGAACCAGCGGGCGCCGTCGAAGACGGTGGAGGCGAGCCACATCGCATGCGAGGTCGGGCCGATCAGCGGCGGATTGCCGGAAAGCCACTCACCATCGACATAGGTCCATGTGGTCGAGCGGGGCGCTGTGTTGACGGCCATTTTTCTTCTCCTCAAACAAGTTGCAGCAGCAAAATCCTTCCCCGTTGGCGGGGTCAAGGAGAAACTGGTGCGCCAAAACCGGACGCAAGAAAATGGCGCGGGCGCATCACAAGCCGCAACAATCCATCGCCGCGCTTCACGCGGATGAGATGGGTCTATCAGCAAAAATGATGGAATCCTGTCGCGTCCGCGTGCGATGATACGGACGGAATCGCAGGCGAAGGAGAGCCCGATGAAAGCCATGTATTACGACGCCTTCGGCAAGACGCCGGAGATCCGCACCGTGGCCGATCCCTCGCCTTCGGAAGACGGCGTCGTCATCGCCGTCGGCGCCACCGGGCTCTGCCGCAGCGACTGGCACGGCTGGATGGGCCACGACCCCGACATCCGCCTGCCGCATGTGCCGGGCCACGAGCTTGCCGGCAAGGTGGTGGCGACCGGCAAGGGCGTGATGCGCTTCAAGGTCGGCGACCGCGTCACCGTGCCTTTCGTGTCCGGCTGCGGCCATTGCGGCGAGTGCCATTCCGGCAACCAGCAGGTCTGCCCCAACCAGTTCCAGCCGGGCTTCACCCATTGGGGCTCGTTCGCCGAATATGTGGCGATCGATTATGCCGAGACCAACCTCGTGCATCTGCCCGAGGAGATCGACGACGCGACGGCGGCGAGCCTCGGCTGCCGTTTCGCCACCTCGTTCCGCGCCGTGGCGGACCAGGCGCGGACCGGCCCCGGCGAATGGATCGCCATTCACGGCTGCGGCGGCGTCGGCCTGTCGGCGATCATGATCGCCGCAGCGCTCGGCGCCAATCCTGTTGCCATCGACATCTCCGACGAGAAGCTCGCCTTTGCCCGCGAATGCGGCGCGGTGGCGACGATCAATGCCGCGACCGTCGGCGACGTGCCGGAAGCGGTGCGCGAGATCACCAGGGGTGGCGCGCATGTCTCGATCGATGCGCTCGGCCATCCCGTCACCTGCTTCAACTCGATCAAGAATCTGCGCCGCCGCGGGCGCCATGTGCAGATTGGCCTGATGCTCGGCGATCACTCGACGCCGCAGATCCCGATGGCGCAGGTGATCGGCCACGAGCTGGAGATCTATGGCAGCCACGGCATGCAGGCCTGGCGCTACGACGCGATGCTCTCCATGCTTTCGGCCGGCAAGATCGCGCCTCAGAAGCTGATCGGCAAGCGCATCAGCCTCGAGGAGGGAGTTCCGGCGCTGGTGGCAATGGAGCGCTCCGAAGGGCTCGGCATCAGCGTCATCACCCAATTCTGATTGGCCTCTTGGAATGTTCGGGATCGGGACAGTCGAGGCGCAATCGTTAACTATTTATTGGTGTATTTAGTCGAATTGCAATTTATAATACATGAGGCATAATCCCGCTCGCCCGGAATGAATCCGGCGTGGAGGGGACCATGACAGTTCGATTCATCCTGTCGATCGATGGCGGCGGCATTCGCGGCCTCATTCCAGCAATCATCATCGAGGAACTCGCCAGGCGCCTGAAGGGGCCGGCGATGCACGAGGTTTTCGACCTGATCGGCGGCACCTCGACCGGCGGCATCATCGCGGCAGGGCTCACCTGCCCGAACCCGAAGAACAAGAAGACCGCCGCCTGCACGCCCGGCGATCTCGTCAAGCTCTATGCCGACGAAGGCAAGGATATCTTCTACTCCAAACTGATCTCGCGGATCATTAACATCGGCGGCTGGCAGGAAGAACGCTACAGCGCGGCGACCCTGGAAGAGAAGCTGCAGGCACGGCTCGGCGCCAATACGCTGATCGCCGACGGTCTGACGAAGGTGCTGATCACCGCCTACGACATCCACCAGCGCGAGGCGGTGTTCATGACCAATTGCGATATGGAGAATGCCAAGTTCCGCTTCTGGGAAGCGGCACGCGGCTCTTCGGCGGCACCCACCTATTTCGAGCCGGCGCTGGTCGAGAACCTGGCAAAGCCCGCCGGCGACGAGCAGCGGAAGATCCCGCTGATCGATGGCGGCGTCTTCGCCAACGATCCGGTTCTTGCCGCCTATGTCGAGGCCCGCAAGCTTTGGCAGGCGGCAAGCGATAGCTTTGTCGTGCTCTCGCTCGGCACCGGGCGGCAGAACCGCAGGATCCCCTATCAGCAGGCCAAGGATTGGGGCGCTTTCGGCTGGATCAATCCGCAGAACGGCACGCCGCTGATCTCCGTGCTGATGCAGGGACAGGCGAGCACGGCAGCCTATCAGGCCAACAAGCTGCTGAACCCGAAGGGTGCCAAGCTGAACGCCGAGGGCTCCACCGACATGAGCTTTGCCAAGCCCGAGACGCTCGCCTATTTCCGCATCGACGGGAAGCTGCAGGGCGCCAATGACGATCTCGACGATGCCAGCGCCACGAATGTCGAGCAACTGAGGACCGTGGCCGAACGGTTCATCGCCGATAACGGCGCCGTGCTCGACGCGGTGGTGGGCCGGATCAAGGCGGAGAAGAAGATCTAGAGGGTCTCCATACCCGCGAACAGCGCCGAGAGACGCTCCCAGATGGCGCTGACCCTCGGGACGTCCCTGAGGCCGGGCGGCGCGAGCATCCAGAGTTCGCGGTCAGGCATGACAACGCCGAAATCGATCTCGGTGAGCGAGGGATATTGCCGTGCCTGGAACCGCTGCAGCATCGCGACACCCATGCCGCCCGCGGCGGCGACGGCTTGGGTGATGGCGCTGCCGGAGCGCACCGAATAGGGATGGCGCGCATGGTGCGTCTCCAGCCAGCGGGCTTCGGCGATCAGCAGGTCGCTGTCGAGGTCGAATCCGATCAACGGCACGGCTTCGCCATTCCTCCAGCGGGCAGCCACCGCCTCGCTGGCATAGAAGCCGTGAGTGATCGTTGCGACACGCTTGCCGGTGAGATCGCTATCCGCGGGACGACCGAGCCGCAGCGCGATATCGGCCTCGCGATGCGCAAGACTATGGACGCGGACATCGGTCAGGATCTCAAGCTCTACGCCTGGAAGCCCATCGAGGATTTTGCCAAGATGCGGCGCCAGAAGCAGATCGGCAACCGAGCGGATGGTCGTCAGCCGCACGCGTCCGCTCGGCCCTTCCGGCGACACGAGCCTATCCCGGATGACGGAGGCCGCGGTCGCCATCGACGTCGTCTCCGCCGATATCGACTGCCCCTGCACGGTCAGGACATATCCATCCGGGCGGCGCTCGAAGAGCTGGACGCCGAGCGTCATTTCCAGCGCCGATATCCGGCGGGCGACGGTGGCGTGATTGACCTTGAGCGCGCGGGCCGCTGCTGACAGGCTGCCATGGCGGGCGAGCGCCGCAAAGAAGCGCAGGTCTTCCCAGTCGATATCTGTGCGTTTCTGCTCAGCCATTGCGCTGAAATAGCGAATATTCGCTCATGATGGAAGCCGCTACTCCTGTGATGCCAACCGAAACAGGAGATAGATCCATGGCTTCCCTCACCCTTCTTCAGCGCAGCGGCGCCACCGCCGAAGCCGCCGACTGGCAGAAAGCCGTCATCGTCGTGATCGACGCGCAGAACGACTATGTCGATGGCAGCCTGCCGCTGACCGGCATGGAAGCGGCCGTCACCGAAATCCGCAGCCTGCTCGATCTGGCGCGTGAAGACGGCGTTCCCGTCGTTCATGTCATCCATAAGTCGGGAGCGGGAAGCTGGCTCTTTGACCCCGGCTCGCACGGCGCCGAAATCATCGCGGCGCTTGCGCCCGTCACCGGCGAACGCGTGGTCGAAAAGACGCTGCCGAATGCGTTTGCCGGAACGGACCTCCATGCCGTCCTGACCGGCATAGACAAGGAAACCGGCAGAAGCGAACTTGTGCTCACCGGCTTCATGACCCACATGTGCGTCGGCGCCACGGCGCGCGCGGCACTCGATCTCGGCTTCAAGTCGACGGTCATCGCCTCGGCCACAGCAACACGCGACCTGCCGGACCCGCTGGGCGGCGTGATCTCGGCCGAGACGGTCCAGAGAACGGCGCTTGCCGAGATCGCCGATCGCTTCGCGACCGTAGCACGCGACATCTCTGCCGTTGCCAAACGCGCCGCGAAGGTCTAACGGGCGTGCCGTAAGAAAAAGAATGAAAGGGACGTTAATGTCCAACTCCAGTGTTAAGACTTTGGCGCAGACGGGCGCGAAGGTCTATTTCGTGGCCGGCGACCGCATCGAGCGGCAAGTCCGGCTGCAGGGCTCCTGGCTGAGCATCGTCGACGTCACCGTTCCGGCCGGCGGCAGCGCCACGCCCGAGGTGATCGACAGCCCGCAGGTGCTGCGCATCATCGCGGGACGCCTGTCGATCTGGCGGATGGCCGATGGACGGCGCCAAGAGATTGCCGCACTCGCAGGCGATATCGTTTCGATCGCCGCGCATCAGGCCTATGGCTATGCCAATCCCGATAGCGCCGAGGCGGTGTTTTCCGCCACCATCGACAGCGCCAGCGGCGAGGCTCTGGTCACCGCAGGCGAGAAACCCGCATTGCCCGGCCCGATCCAGCGGATCGGGACTGCCGCAAACAGCGACGGCACAACCATCCGTGCCGCATAAACCCTTGAAAAGGCGCCTCATTGCAGGCGCCTTTTTCATTCCAGTTCACCGGGATGTCATCAGGCAGCGCATATAAGCCCCAGTGAATTGCTGATAGAGAAGAGCCGCGGCGCGCCAGCCGGCGATCCGCAGAGAGAAAGCCAAGCAGGAGGTTCCCCATGGCATGGTCTGCCAGCCAATACGTCAAATTCGAGGATGAACGGACGCGCCCGGCGCGCGATCTTCTGGCGCAGGTGCCGCTGGCATCCGTCAAGAACGCCATCGACCTCGGCTGCGGACCCGGCAATTCGACGGAGCTGATCATCGACCGCTATGGCGTCGAGAATGTTTCCGGTCTCGACAGCGACGACAACATGCTGGAAGCCGCCCGCAAGCGTCTGCCGCAGACCCGCTTCGACAAGGCCGATCTTTCGGCCTGGCAGCCCTCCGGCCAGCCCGACCTGCTGTTTGCCAACGCCGTCTTCCAGTGGCTGCCCAATCACCTCGACATCTTCGAGCGCCTGATCGATGGCCTGGCGCCGGGCGGCGTACTCGCCGTGCAGATGCCCGATAATCTCGCCGAGCCGACGCATCTTGCGATGGAAGAGACCGCCCACGCCGGGCCTTGGAAGACCAATTTCGAGAAGAAAAGCGTGCGCCGCAACCCGCTGCCACCGGCATCGACCTATTACAGCCGCCTCTCCACCAAGGCAGCCCGCGTCGATATCTGGCACACGATCTACAACCACCCGATGGCTGATGCCGCCGCGATCGTCGAGTGGCTGAAGGGCACCGGCCTGATGCCCTATCTCGCGCAGGCTGGTGAGGAGCATCGCGAGGCCTTCCTTGCGGATTACCTCTCTCGCATCGAAAAGGCTCATCCGAAAATGGCCGATGGCCGCGTGCTACTGCGCTTTCCGCGGATCTTCATGGTGGCGGTGAAGGCTTAGGGATTGCCAAGGGCATCCCCGTCGTCATCAAGGACGACGTTCCTTCCGTGATGGAATACTCGCAGGACCGTCACTTTGCCCGCTCCGACGAGGAAGGCGATCGTCGCCTTCTTCTTGAAGCCTACCGTTCGCAAGCCCGGCCGCATATGATCATGGCTGCGGCCGCGTTCGGGGAAGGTTTCGAATTCCTCGCAATAGTCGATGATGTGATCGACGTAAGTCCGGGCGACCTGATGACCCGCCACATCGGCCAGATACAGATAAATTTGCTGCAAGTCCGCTTCGGCCAAAGGATCGAAGGCGACAGCGTATTTCATTTCCGTTCGGACTTGCCAGCGCGTTGGCCGTCCATGAAGGATTGAAGGCGCTTTCGCGTCTCGGCGATCGGTATCGCCCGGCTGGGATCGGCATCCTGCGCATCGGCAGCAGGAAGAACCTCTTCCAGCAACCACTTGTCGATGGCGGCACTCTGCGCGCTCAGCGCACGCAGACCGGCGCGAATGACTTCGCTTTCGCTGGCATACTCACCCGACGAAACCTTGTCCTTGACCATCTGCGCCATCTCGACAGGCAACGTGATGCTGAGTGCTTGCGTGGTGCGCATTGCGAAATCCTCGATACGATTAAATCATATCAAGCTTCGCCGTATTCTACAAACGAGATGCACCCTACCCCCGCCGCGCCGCCTCGATCTTGGCGATATCGATCTTCTGCATCGTCATCATCGCGTCGAAGGCGCGCTTGGCTTCCGCAGGGTTTGCCTTCAGCGCTTCGCTCAGCGCCCGCGGCGTGATCTGCCACGACAGGCCCCATTTATCCTTGCACCAGCCGCAATCGCTTTCCTTGCCGCCATTGCCGACGATGGCGTTCCAGTAGCGGTCGGTTTCTTCCTGGTCCTCGGTGGCAATCTGGAAGGAGAAGGCCTCGCTGTGCTTGAAGGCCGGCCCGCCGTTGAGGCCGATGCAGTCAATGCCGGCGACGGTGAATTCGACGACCAGAACATCGCCCTCCTTGCCATCCGGATAATTGCCCGGCGCCCGGACCACGGCGGTCACGGCGCTGTCGGGAAAGGTCGCCGCGTAGAAGCCGGCAGCCTCCTCGGCATCTCCGTTATACCAGAGGCAGATGGTGTTCTTGGCCATGATGCGTTTTCTCCCATTCGCTTGCCATTGCCTGGAGACATAAGGGCCGCCACGAATTTCTCCAGTCCGGATGCGGCTTCAGGCGGCGATGGCGATATGGCGCTCGCATGGCTTCGGTGATAGGCCGGTGGCCTCGCCCGCCCACAGCATCCCGCTTGCAGCCTAAGGAGTTCGACATGCCCAGCCCCACCGCCGACCATCTGGAAAGCTTTCTCGGCAATCGCCGCCTCAGCCAGCAGATTGCCTTCATCCTCGAAGTCGAGAAGCTGAAGACGGTGCTGCGCCGGACGCTGCTTCTCGATCGCTCGCGGGTCGAAAACGATGCCGAGCACACCTGGCAGCTGGCGCTGATGGCGATGGTGCTTTCTGAGCATTCGCGCGAGAAGGTCGAGCTCGTCCGCGTTCTGAAGATGCTGCTGATCCACGATATCGTCGAGATCGATGCCGGCGATACCTTCGCCTATGACACCGTACTGGCTGCCAGCCAGGCGGAGCGCGAACTGAAGGCCGCCGAGCGGATTTTTGCGCTGCTGCCGGAAGATCAGGCGAAAGAATTCCGGGCGCTCTGGGATGAGTTCGAAGCGAAGGCTTCGGCCGAATCCCGCTTCGCCAATGCCATGGACCGGCTGCAGCCGCTGCTGCACAATTTCTTCACCGAAGGCGGCACCTGGAGCGCGGGCGGTATAACGGCGGCAAATGTCGAGCGCCGCATGCAGCCGATCGGCATGGCCTCCGACACGCTCGGCGATCTCAGCGCCCAACTGATCGCGCTCGCCGTCGAGCAGGGCATTCTGGCCCCGGCGCCGCAGGAGGCCTGAGCCGATCGGCGGGTGGCGGCGTCTGCGTCACGCCGCCCGCTTGCCCGCGCCGCGCCGCCGCTTATATTCGCCTGACCAGCCAAGGAGCGAGACGCCATGACCGATGCCGTGCCCACCCCGCCCGCAACGCTTGTCATCTTCGGCGCCACGGGCGACCTGACGCGGCGCCTGCTCATTCCCGCGATCATCAACCTGACGCGCAGCGGCCTCGTCGGCGACGACCTCAATATTCTCGGCATCGGCATCGACCAGGGCGATGACGAGATGCTGCGGGGCAAGCTCGACGACTTTCTCGCAGGCCTCGGCGGCGACCAGCCGCTCTCCAAGGACGAGGCGTGGCTGAGGCTGCGCAAGCGCATCTCCTATCTCGCCGGCGATTTCACCAAGGACGAGATCTATGGCGAGATCGGCAAGCGTCTCAATGGCAATGCCGCCTTCTATCTCGCCGTGCCGCCGCGCTTCTTCGGCGAGATCGTCGAGCGTCTGGCGGCCAACAAGCTGACCGGCGAAGGCGAAAACTGCTTCCGCCGCATTGCCATCGAAAAGCCCTTCGGCACCGATCTCGCCTCGGCCAAGGCGCTGAACGCGCAGATCCTCTCCAAGGTGGCGGAAAGCCAAGTTTACCGGCTCGACCATTTCCTCGGCAAGGAAACGGTGCAGAACCTGATGACGGCGCGCTTTGCCAACATGATGATCGAGGCGCTGTGGAACAACCGCTATATCGACAACGTGCAGATCACCGCCGCCGAGATCGTCGATGTCGGCTCGCGCGGCGCTTTCTACGACGCGACCGGCGCGCTGCGCGACATGGTACCGAACCACCTCTTCCAGCTGCTGGCGATGATCGCCATGGAGCCGCCGAACAGCTTTGACGCCGAGGCGATCCGCAACGAGAAGAGCAAGGTTTTGAAGGCGCTGCGCGTCTATACGCCGGAGGAGGCGAAGACCCATGGCGTGCGCGGCGTCTATACCGCGGGCAAGCTCAACGGCGCCGATATCACCGCCTATCACGACACGCCGCAAGTAGCGCCCGGCAGCAAGACCGAGACCTTCGTGGCGCTGAAGCTCTATGCCGATACCTGGCGCTGGGCGGGCGTGCCCTTCTATCTCCGCACCGGCAAGGCGATGACGGCGCGCGATACCGAGATCGTCGTCACCTTCCAGCCTGTCCCCTTCGCGCAGTTCCGCGAGACCGAGGTCAACCGCCGCCTGCCGCCGAACCGGCTGATCATTCAGGTGCAGCCCGATGAGGGCATGAGCATGGAAATCTCCATCAAGTCGCCCGGCCTTTCCGTCGATACCGTGCCTGTTTCACTCGATTTCCGCTACGCCGACCAGTTCGATATCGGCAAGATGACCGGCTACGAATCGCTGATCTACGACCTGATGATCGGCGACCAGACGCTGTTCCAGCGTGCTGATGGCATCGAGGCCGGCTGGGCCGCCGTCCAGCCTTTCCTCGATCTCTGGGCCGGGGAAGGCGAGCCGGAAGCCTATGCGCCGGGTACGATGGGACCCGCCTGCGCCGACGAGCTCATCGAGCGCGACAACCGCCATTGGCACGATATCGGCGCGATCGCCAAGAAGACGTAAGCACTGTTCAACCCACGCGGCAGAAATGCTAGGTTTCCTCAGGACCAGTCGACAGTCATCCAGCATGGCTGAATGCCGATCGGTCCAAAACCAAAAAGACCCGGAGCCCGGCTGACGCCCCCTTTGCCCGCCTCCGCAATGCGCGTACGCGCGCCAAAAAGGGAGGCATTCGCATGCAGACTTCAGTTCTGTTCTGGCGCCGCACCGATATCGAAGGGTTCGAGCGCCTGACGCTCAGCGTCGGCGCCGAGAGCGTGACAGCATCGTCGACCGTTCTCTGTCTCGAAGACGGCGGTTTCCGCCTCGACCACCATTGGCGGCTCGACGGCGGCTGGAGCGCGCAATCGGTCACCGTCGAGCGCTGGAACGGCCGCGACCACAGGAAGCTGACGCTGGAGCGCGTGCCCGGCGGCTGGGAAGTCGACGGCCTGCCCCGCCCCGATCTCGACGGCGCAGACGAACCCGACCTCTCCGTTACCCCCTTCTGCAACACCTTCCCGATCCGCCGCACGCCGGAAACACCAGGCAGTACCCTCCCCCTCGACACCGCCTTCATCGACGGCCCGGCCATGACCGTGACCCGCTCGAAGCAGCGCTACGACCGGCAGGGGCCGGGGCGCGTGCGCTACGTCGATCTCGGGCTATCGATTGGCTTCGAGGCCGATCTCAGGGTGGATGAACGCGGGCTGGTGGTGTTTTATGAGCATTTGTTTGAAAGGGTGACTCCTCCCGTTTGATGGCCAGATGTTGCCATTTCGTTCCTGTCCCGCTTCTATGGCCGGGAACGCGCCGATTCGGGAGATGGATTTGTGATCGGGATGACGAGTGGAGCACGCCAGACACCGGCAGGGCGGCCTGCATCGTGAAAGCCTATCTCGCCATTCTCGCCATGCCCGCAGCCCGCTGGTCCTATATCGCCGCCTTCGTCGCGCGGCTGCCGATCGCCATGGTGCCGCTCAGCCTGCTGATCCTCGTCGAGGCAGCGACGGGCTCATACGCGCATGGCGGCCTCGTCTCTGGCGCCTTTGCGCTCGGCAGCGCCTTGTCCGTGCCCTTCTGGGGACGGGCGCTTGATAGAGGCTCCCACCGGCGCGTCATAGCAGGAACCTCGCTCACCTCGGCCGCCTTCCTCGCCCTCGCGCTGATCGGCACCGCGCAGCACTGGAGCCTGCCCGCCATCGCGGGATTATCGCTCGGCGTCGGCCTGTTCTTTCCGCCGGTCACCCCGGCGATGCGCGTCGCCTGGCGGCGTCTGGTCCCTGACGGTTCCGGCCTGTTGGCGCCAGCCTATGCACTCGACGCGGTAGCAGTTGAAACGCTGTTCGTCCTTGGACCGCTGGTGGTCGGCGGCCTCTATGGCGGCGGCCCCACCCTTCCCGTGATCGCCACCTGCATCCTGCTTGCGACGGGTGGCGTGGGTTATGCCGCCTCTCCGGCGGGGCGCGTCAGCGGCGAGGCGGGCGGCCGATCGGCGGGCGACGCTCCCGGCGCCGTCCTTTTGCAGCCGGGCATCCTGCTTGTCGCAATCATCGCAGGCACCATGGCGGTCGGCTTCGGCCAGATGGACGTCGCGCTGACGTCCGCGGCGCAGGCGATCTCCACCCATGGCCTGATGCTCGGCCTGATGTTTGCCGCCGTTGCCATCGGCAGCATTGGCGGCGGCCTGTTCTTCGGCGCAAGGGAATGGCGCTTTTCCGCCTATCGCCTGCTCGCCGCATCGCTCGGCGGCTTCGGCCTCGGACTCGCCGCAGCCGGACTTGGCCTACGGCTGGCACTCCCGCCGCTTCTGCTGCTGCCCATTCTGACACTTGCCGGGCTCTTCATCTCCCCAGGCCTGCTCGTCATGCAGCAAATGATCGACCAGATACTGCCGCCCGGACGGACATCGGAGGGCCAGGCGCTGCTCAATGCAATGCTGACGGCAGGCGGAGCGGCAGGGATGGCGCTCGGCGGCTTGTGGGCGGATGCGGGGCCACCGATGCTGGTGTTTTTCGCGGCGGCGGGGACGCTTTTGGTTGGGGCCGGGATAGCGGGGCTGATGGGAGGGCGGCCGGGGCGATAGATTTCTGGTATCAGCGATACGATTGCGTAACATCACCCCCAGCACTAAAAACCGCCTCGTTTATTCAACTTATCCTTTACATATCGATGGTTACCTCATGCGGGATTGCCACGATTGTGTGAGGCCGCAGTTGTTTAAATTCGCCCGGGCAGGTGTTCTGTCAGCGATTTTGATCGGATCGCTCCTGTATTTGCCGCCGTTCAACGGTTATGTGCGCGATACGGTGGACTTCTTCGACAAGAGGCCGCGCGAGACCGCGCTGTTTATCGGCAACAGCCGGACGTTCTATCACAACATGCCCGGCATGGTGCGCTCGATCGCCGACTCCGCCGGCTATCCCAACATGCTGCAGGTCGTCATGGACGCTGAGCCAGGCGTCAGCCTGGAAACGCATATGGACGACCCGAATACGCAGGCTTTGCTGGCACAGCGCTGGGACCATGTCGTCCTGCAGGTCCTGAGCAGCGACCAGTACAGCGCCGAGCGCGCCGGCCGGACATGGGAGGTCGCCGCCGATCTGATCCGGGAGGCGCAAGCGAAAGGGTCCACGCCGGCGATGTTCGTCACCTGGCGCTACACCGATCAGTGCAAGGACAACCAAGGCATGCCGAAATCGGCAGCCGGCGTATCGCCTTCGGGCTATGCCAACATGCACCGCAACATTCAGGAACAGCATGCGCGCCTCGCCGCATTGACCGGGGTCGATCTCGTCAATGTCGGCCTTGTCTGGGAAGACCTGCAGAGCCGTCCGCAATCCTTCACCCTCTACGACGACTGCAACCATCCGTCGATCTACGGCAGCTATCTCTCGGCGCTGATGTTCTACGGCTATTTCTCGAAACGCGAGGTGGCGGATGTCACCTTCAAGCCGCGTGAAATTTCACCTGAAGATGCCAGGATGCTGCGATCGGTCGTTTCCCGGTATTTCAAGGAAAAGGCAATCGCCACTCCTCCATCTGCCGATCTCGGCAGAGGGGATGGGACGTCCGGACCGGGCTGAACACCGGCTCCATGCGGGTTTTCCTGCGGCAATAAAGATTGCCGTTCGCGAATAGCTAATGCAACCAGAGAAGAAAAATTAACGTCCGTTAAACAATCTTATGATTGTATTGCCTTGGTTGGGGCAAAACATCATGACGGACATCAAATGGAGCGGGCGGCGCCACGATCTCGATGCGTTGCGCGTTTTATGCTTCGGTACACTTATTATCTATCATACGAGCCTCGCATACGGCACGCGAACATGGCTGCTCAACGCAAGTGACGGTAGCCGTCTTGTCGATCTTATTGCGGCGGGTTCCCATCCGTGGCGGATGAGCCTGCTTTTCTTCATCTCGGGCCTCGTCACGCAGTCGCTGCTGCGCAACAGGTCGATCAGCGAGGTTCGCACGGCGCGCACGCGGCAATTACTCCTGCCGTTTGTGCTGGGCGTTTTGCTGATTGTCCCCCCGCAATTCTATCTATCGCAGCACAATCCCTTTCCCGGCCTGTCTTACTGGGAATTCTGGAAGGCATTCATCGTCTCCGGGCTGAGGTTCGAACACCTGTGGTTCCTGGCCTATCTCTGGATCTACATGTTCCTGTGGTCGCTGCTCTGGCCATGCATCCAAAGACTTTGGCCGAATTTTCCGTCCGCCTTCGCAAACCTGCTCCGGGGCAGGAAGCTGCTGCTGCTCCCGATCATCTTCCTTTCCGTCCTCAGGGTCTGGCTCTACCCGATCTTCGGCGAGACGCTGGTCCTCAACACCGACTTTTACGCGCATATCGTCTATTTCTCGATGTTTCTGGCGGGCTCGCTGTTAATGAACGAGCCGTCATTCTGGCGTGAGGTCGACCGGCAACGATGGGTGAGCGGCGGCCTTGCCATCCTGTCGTTCCTCATCATCGCCACGGTCGTTATCGCTGTTCCGCAGGACTATCGGCCGGATAGCCTCGTCATCCCGATGCGGATCGTCAGATCGATCTTCCAATGGTGTGCAATGCTGGCTCTGCTGGGATTTGCGGCCAGGATCGCCAACCGCCCCAACCCGGTGATCGCCTTCCTGAACAGGTCGATGATGACCTACTACGTGGTCCACCAGACGATCATCATCGTCGTTGCCTATTACATCGCGAAGTTGGGCATGCTGAACATCAGCTCTTTCATCCCCGTCATGCTGATCACCGCGATCGGCTGTGGCGTGATCGGCGAGGCGCAGAAGCTGGCAATGAAATATCTTCCCGTTATGATCTCGAAGTCGGTCGCCTTGGTGAGAGTACCCACCAAACTATCGCCACCCGATGCTGCGCTGGACTAGCCGCTGAGGCCACGGCGTTCACTCCGCCGTGTCCCCTCAATCCCATCGCATCTCCTTCACCACCTCGACAAACGCCCTCAGCTTCGCCGGAATATGCCGTCTGCCGGGATAGTAGAGGCACAAGCCGGGATAAGGCGCCGTCCAGTCCTCGAGCACGCGGATCAGGCGGCCGGCGGCCAAATCTTCGACGAGCTGCCATTCGCTGAGATAGGCGAGCCCCGCGCCTTCGCGGGCGGCGCGCAGGATGAGGTCGCTTTCGTCGAGGATGAGATTGCCGGGCACGTCCATGGTGAAGGCATCGCCGCGTCTTTCGAATTCCCAGCGGTAGATGGTGCCGCTGGCCATGCGGGCGCGGATGCAGCGATGGGTTTCAAGGTCGGCAGGCGTCTTTGGTTGCGGGCGGGTGCTGAAATAGGCGGGCGAGCCGACGATCGCCGGGCGGATCAGGCGGTTGATCGGCACTGAGATCATATCAGGGGGCACGGCTTCGAGAATGCGGATGCCGGCGTCGAAACCCTGGGCGTTGATATCGACCAGCGCCCCCTCGGTGACGATTTCCAGCTGCATGCGGGGATAGCGCCGCAGATATTCCAGCGCCAGAGGCGCCAGCACCATGCGTGCGGCACCGACGGAGGTGTTGATACGCAGCATGCCTGAAGGTTCCGAGCGGTGCTCGTCGGTGAGATCGATGGCATTGCGGATGGCCGCCAGCGCCGGGGTGATCTCGGCGACAAACTGCTCGCCCGCCGATGAAAGCGTGACGCTGCGGGTCGTGCGATTGAAAAGGCGCACGCCGAGCCTTGCCTCGAGCGCGGCGATCTGCTGGCTGAGCGCCGAGGAGGATATCCCAAGCTCGCGGGCGGCAGCGCGGAAGCCGCCCTTTGCCGCCACAGTCACCACCGCTTCCAGCTCCGCCAGCGTGCCGCGCATCATTGTCCGGATTTCCTTATCGGCTCGTCCTTTATTCGACAGCTTATCAGAGCAATCGGCCGATGCCAGATAGGGCGTATCGCAGACAGGAGAAAAGCGATGCGCAACATTACCGAGATCTATATCGACGGCGCCTTCGTGACGCCGCATGGCAAGGAGATCGCCGAGCTCTTCAACCCCTCGACCGAGGAGAAGATCGGCACCGTCCGGCTTGGCGACCGCGAGGATGCGCGCGCCGCGATTGCCGCCGCCAGGCGCGCCTTCCCGGCCTTTTCGCGCACCAGCAAGGCGGAGCGGATCGACATGCTGCAGCGGCTGGCGGCGGCCGTTTCGGCCCGTGCCGGGGAGATGACGGCGGCGATGGCGGAGGAATATGGAGCGCCGCAATATTTCACCGGCTTCTCCGTTCCCTATGCCGCTTCCGCCTTCCTGAAGATGACCGAAGTGCTGGAGACCTATGATTTCACCCGCGTGATCGGCCGCGCTGAGGTGACCATGCAGCCGCTCGGCGTCGTCGCGGCGATCACCCCGTGGAACAGCAATTACGGCTTCATCTGCGCCAAGCTCGCCACGGCGCTCGCCGCCGGCTGCACCGTGGTCATCAAGCCGAGCGAGATGAGCGCCATCCAGACGCAGCTGATTACCGAATGCCTGCACGAAGCGGGACTGCCGAAGGGCGTGTTCAACATTGTCAACGGCCGCGGCGATGTGGTCGGCGCCGAGTTCAGCGCGCATCCTGACATCGCCAAGGTGAGCTTCACCGGCTCCACCGCCGTCGGCAAGCAGATCCTGCGATCCGGCGCCGAGACGCTGAAGCGGGTGACGCTGGAGCTCGGCGGCAAGGGGCCGAACATCATTCTCGACGATGCCGATCTCGATAGCGCGATCCCGACGGTGCTGATGATGGGTCTCGCCAATAGCGGCCAGGCCTGCATCGCCGGAACGCGCATTCTGGCGCCCGAAAGCCGGATGGCCGAGATCCTGCCGCGGCTGAAGGCCGGGGCGGAAGCGATCAAGACAGGTGATCCCAGCGATCCGGAGGTCAAGGTCGGGCCGATGGTGAGCCAGAAGCAGTATGACCGGGTGCAATCCTATATCCGCCTCGGCGAGGAGGAAGGCGCCGAGCTGCTGACCGGCGGTCCCGGCAGGCCGGAGGGGCTGGAGCGCGGCTGGTTCGTACGCCCGACGATCTTTGCCAATGTCCATAACGGCATGCGCATCGCCCGCGAGGAAATCTTCGGGCCGGTTCTCTCGGTGATCCCCTACAGGGACGAGGAGGACGCCATCCGGATCGCCAACGACACGAGCTATGGTCTGCAGGCCTATGTCCATTCCAGCGATCCGGCCCGCGCCAGGCGCGTGGCCGAACAGATGGAATCCGGCCGCGTCGTCATCAACGGCGCGCCGCATGAGCCGCTGGCACCCTTCGGCGGCTTCAAGCAGTCGGGGATCGGGCGCGAGTTCGGGGTCTTCGGGCTGGAGGCGTTTCTGGAGCCGCGGGCGATCTTGGCTTGATGGTGAGGGCACCCGTGCGGCGATGGCGATACGGGTGCCGTTGCTGTTCGGGCACCTCAAGCTCTTGCAGTCGGGCTTGTCCGATCTCTAAGGCTCTGAAGCTCACGCATCGCGGTGACTGTGTCTTCAATGCCAACGAATGCCAGTCTCAGCATGGTCTTGCCATCGGATGTGTCCTGAACCTCCTGGCGAAAGACGACGTTTCCCCATCCGAGAAGATTTTCGCGAAACTCGATGGCGTTGATTGCGTTTGGTCCAAAAGTCAGGACGCGCTTCCGGAAAAGCTTGGACACGATGAGAACGCGCCGATCTGTAATGGCATAACCTGTCCACGGCGCCGCGATGGCTTCCATGATCGCCTTGCCGGCCATTCCAAGCCCGACGAAAACGAAAAGAGAGGAGAAAAGGGCCAGAGAAATACTATCGGGCCGGCTGCCGTCCAGCAGGAACGGACCCCAAGGGGTACCCCCAACGATAGCGAAAACAACGCCGAAACCGATGTTCATGGCATTGCTTAAGAGCATAGCCAACGCAGTCGGCTGGCCGCTCCATCGCAGGACCTCGCCCGGCTGCAATTCGGAGAGCACGATATTTCTGGCATCCATCTGCTGAGACATGTTCGCGCCCTCCGCAACCGGACAATAGCATAACGCCGTCGGCCCACAATCGCGACGGGGCACCGCGGTCATCGGTTGGTCCTCCCGAAATTTCAGGAGTATAAAATGACCGTTAGCGTTGTATAAACAAGCATGCATATGCTGCCCGCAGCAACCGATCAGCGAATCGATCGCGCGAGACGGTTGGACCAAACGACGGGGACTGAATTGGCAGCCTGGTTTTACAAGCATCTCAACGGGGAAGTCGGCCCGGTCTCAGAAACCGAAATTCGTATTCTACTCGAAAGCGGTCAACTGACGCCGGGGACAAAGGTGCGCACCGGGCCCGACAGTGACTGGCGCTCGATTGCGACAGCATTTGCGACGGATATGGCGACCTTGGCCGAGGCCGCAGAGACCCGGATTCCAGGAAGCGAAGGTTGGCTGACAGACGCACCCCGGGCGGATGAACGGCGTGAGCCTCAGCACTACTTCTATAATCGCGGCAAAGTTGCCAAGCCGCTTCTCATTGGCCTTGCCCTCGCCGTCGGCCTCGGCCTGGCAGGATTCCGATCCCATAGCGAAGCGGCTGCATTTGCCTACCTCGCCTATGCCTCCGCCGGGTTTTTCGCGCTGGCCGTCGTGATCTGGACGAGACGATTGCTGCAGCGTGAATCTGCTCTGACGATGGATCCCGAGGGCTTCAGGCTCGCCGAGTTTTCTGAAGACCGGGTTCCCTGGACGGCCGTGCGTGATGCCGTGAGGCACCGCTCAAGACACGCCGACAATCTCATTTTCGAGCTCGACCGCGACGTCGCCAAGACCCTCCGGCTCGCTGGCCTGAAAGGGCTGATGCAGCGGTGCCTCGGCAGGTCACGCAACAAGGCCACCGTCATGATCGCACATATGCGGGCAGAGCCGGATGTCATCGTGCGCGAAGTCAATGCCTATCTCGCAAGGGCGCAGGTGACCCGTCCAATGTCGCCGGTCGAGCAGGCGCAGGCGGCGGCGGAGCAGGCGATGTCCGGCAGGCTGGAGCGCGATCGCCCGCTGATCACCTACCTTCTGATGGTGTTGCTGAGCGCCATCTACACCTGCGAAGTGGTGTTCGGCGTCGATGCGGGAGACCACGGGGCGCCCTCGATACGAACGCTTTTCGTCTTCGGCGGCACGATGCACGACAGCATCTTCATCGATCACAACTATTGGCGCCTGTTTACCGCCCCGTTCCTGCATGCCGACTTTCTCCACATCCTGTTCAATCTGGTCGGCCTGTGGCTGGCGGGGCGCCGGCTTGAGCCGCTCGTCGGGCGCCGCTGGTTTACAGCGCTGTTCCTGGTCAGCGCGCTGGGTGGCTCCGTGGCCTCCATTCTCTTCAACCCGCCGAACCTCGTCGGGATCGGCGCGTCCGGCGGCATTGTCGGTCTGTTCAGCGCCCTGATTGTCGCCAGCTTCCGATTTCCCGCAGGCGCGACGCGAACCGGATTGCAGATTTCGGCCGCCCGAGTTCTCATCCCCTCACTCCTGCCGCTCATCCATGCGGCCAGAGACGGAAACCAGATCGACTACGCCAGCCACACCGGCGGCGCGATTGCCGGCGCAATCGCGATGTTTGCCCTGCTCAGGATCTGGCCTCTGGAGGCAAATATCCCGCGGTTTCCGCGGGTCGCCTCCCTGCTCGGCGGCGCCTACTGCCTGATCCTGTTGCTGGCGCTCTTCCCCATTCTCGTTGCCAGGCAGGATATTGTCGCAGATCCGTTCCTGAATTTCTTTGCCGGCCGCTACACGGAGGCGGCTTCGATATTCACGGAGAAATCGGAGAAGGGCGGAGAGCCGGCGCCCTATTACCTTCTCTGGCGATACCTCGCTCAGGTTCGCGGCGCAGATCCACAGGCGAGCAGCAATCTGCGAAATGCATTCGCGGCCGCACCCGACATCTGGCCGAAGCCGGTCTCGAAATTGCTGCTCGGCGAGGCAAGCGAAGACGCCACCATAGCAGCAGCCGGAAACGACAACCAAAGATGCGAGGCGACGTTCTACGTGGGCGAGTGGTATCTCCTTCACGGCAAGCGCGACGTGGCCAGAGATCATTTTGCCAAGGCGCTGGCCTGGTGCCCGAAGACATACATGGAGTTTGATGGCGCCAAGGGCGAGTTGCAGCTGATGGCTGGAATAAAGCCCTGAAACCGTCGCAACCTGGGAGAGGATGAAATGAAAATCGAAGTCGGCATTTTGGCGATCATCTTGACGGCATTATCCCATGGAACCTGCGACGCCGCCAAATTTCCTTCCTACTGGCAGAAGACGATGACCAATGATCCGGCGACGAATTACTTCGTTGCCCAGTCGATGAAGCCGCTTGGCAGCAGCGATGCGCAGACGCTGCGCGTCGTCCAGCTCGCCAGCGTTGCCGCTACGCAATGCCGCGGCGCCGCGCTCAACAGCAAGGCGATGCGAGCCTACAAGAAGTCGACGGGCTATGCCGGAATAAAAGGCAAGGCCTATGACGACGCAGCATTTTTGGCCGACGACAGCTTCAAGTATTTCAATTTCGGAGCACTCGCGCATCTCTGTGCCGGCACCGACTATCTGTTCGGCCCTGAAGGGCATCTTGCTCCAGGATTGGTCAGAGCGGGCAAGGGCGTTCCGATCGCATCATACGATCCCCAGAACCCCTATGTACGCCTGAAGCAACTCAAGCGGCCTCAACGGTAAGCACAAACACCCCCTGCCCGCCCGCAACACTGCGGGCGGTCGCTTGGGGCAGATCAGCCCAGCCCTAGTTGGCGCGGTCCGGGCAGGCCGCGTTGACGGTGCCGTCGTGGCGGCTGGTGCGGGTGTTCTCGCGCTCGCACGGCGCCGTCCAGCTCGACGGCCGGACGATGGTGATCGTGCCCGTTTCGATCGGGTCGAGCGGGATTTCAAGACCGCTCTGCTGCGCATCATATTCCGGCGACGTACCGGGAGGCGGGCTGCCGTCGAAACGGCCGTTGGTATCGACGCCCATGCTCGACTGAGCGAAGGCCGGAGCTGCAATGAGAAGCACTATGGATGTCACTGAAATGAGCTTACGCATGATCGTTATCCTTCCGGTGTGATCATCGCCTCTGAAACAGTGGAAATGGGCGTTTTGTTCCGCTGTGGCGAAGAGCCGGTTCGATCAAATTTGGGCGATTGGAAACGGGGGGTTAAGCGGCGCCCCATCACTGAACACAGTCGATGCAGACGATCGAATCGACACATCACGCCCCCTGCAGGGGATGATTGCAATTGGTGACTAGACGGATCAGCAAATTCGCGCAATGATAGTACGCGTTTGATCGGGAGGATATCCAGGCACTTCAAATATGACCACTTGAAGAAACATGAAATATCCTATAAATTTCAAATGGATAGATTATCGTCAGGTTGACGCAAGACATATGTTGCACCAACTAAAACGGGAACGTGCATCTTACCAATTCGTAACGAATGGTAAGATAGGTTGACACTAATTTGTTTTTGTTTTCAGAGACCTGCTATGAGCATCTTCGTCGTGTTCAACGCATCTCACCCTCAAACGCTTGGGCCGGTAATTCGACAGGAGTATGGAACCGAGTATCTCGAATTGGGGCATGATGGCTGGTTAATTTCAGCAAACGAAACGGCGCGCGAGGTTTCGATTAGATTAGGCCTGCTGGAGACAGAACATGGGTCTGCAATAGTTTTTAAAATGGATTCTTATTTTGGTAGAGCCACCACCGAAGTGTGGGACTGGATAAAGACTAAGTTGGAGGCCTCTGCTTGAGCAATACAACTCGTGGACAAAGCGGGCCGACTTCCAATCCCCATGACTTCGCTAGCGTGGTGCCTAACCCATTGAGTATGCCCGCGTACTCAAATCAGATGTTGTTCGACATCCACCACAATCTTGGGCGGATGGAAGTAACGTTAGAAAATCTCTGCAAGCAGCATGACACGCTTCAAACAATGGTAGCGAAAGAGGCTGAAAAGCAGTCATCTGCGCTAACCTCTGCAATCGACCGGATCGAAAAGCTGCTTACCGACAAACATCTCGGATACGACGCTAGGTTTTCGCGCTTTGACAAGTTCGTCTACGCGTTTGGCGGCTTCGCGGCCTGTATGTCCATCATGGTGCCGGTATTTTGGTGGCTTACCGGAGAGCGCATTGAAAACGCATTGAAAGGTCCATCGCCAGTCGAGCAGACCGAAGCGGCACCCATAAAAAAGAAGTAATTTGTCGCATCATTATACAGCTTGAAGTCTTATGACATGCGTTAGCTGCTACGGTAAAAGCCCCGCGCGATGCGCGAGGCTTTCATCTTAAGAACGCAATTCAGCTCAGACGAACTGGCTGAGGCCCGGTACCGAGGCCACCACCTGGTCGACGATCTCGTCACCGGCATATTGCTTGGCGACGGCGATGGTTTCCTTGGCGAGGGCGGTGATCTCGCTCATGCCGAGGCCTTCGCTCATCAGCTGCTGTCCGAGGCCCATGATACCACCGCCGCCACCGAGCGCGCTCATCAAGCCGCCGAGCAGGCCGCCGCCACCGGCGCCCTCACCGTTGAACTGGGCGACGAGATCGGCGCCGCCGGGGATCGCTTCGATCATCTTGGCCACCGGACCGTCATCGGCTTCGCGCTGCAGGAAACCGAGCATCATGCCGAGCGCCTTTTCGGCGAGGTCCGGCGCAATGCCTACGCGGTCGGCAATCTGGGTCACAACTTCATTCATCGTCAGCCTCCTGTTATTTGACGTTAACGTCAACGTTAATCGAACTTCTTCCGCAACTCAAGCGGCCTTCGGCAGGACCGCGTATCGTCCAGAATTGCTTTTAATGCAAACAGTTGCTGCCATCACACTCCCTGCTTATAACAGGTACAAGATAGGACAATGAATGCGGCTGATCTTCGCATTCCAGCTTTAGCGGCGGCCTTGGCCCAGGGGAGAATTGGCAATGCTCGAAGACGGCAAGATTTTCATCGGCGCCAGCCGCAATCCTGATGATAGCATCAACAAGCCGGAATATCTGGACCTGAAATTCGGCAATCGCCACGGCCTCGTCACCGGCGCGACCGGCACCGGCAAGACCGTGACGCTGCAGGTGCTGGCCGAGGGCTTTTCGAAGGCCGGCGTGCCCGTCTTCTGCGGCGACATCAAGGGCGACCTTTCCGGCATCGCCGCCAAGGGCGAAGCCAAGGATTTCCTCACCAAGCGCGCCGAGCAGATCGGCTTCACCGATTACGAGTTCGATCAGTTCCCAGTGATCTTCTGGGATCTCTTCGGCGAGAAGGGCCATCGCGTGCGCACCACCATCGCCGAGATGGGGCCGCTGCTTCTGGCGCGGCTGATGGATGCCTCCGAGCCGCAGGAAGGCGTCATCAACATCGCCTTCAAGATCGCCGACAAGGCCGGCCTGCCGCTGCTCGACCTCAAGGACTTCTCCTCGCTGCTGAACTACATGGCCGAGAATGCCAGCGAGCTTTCCAACCAGTTCGGCCTGATCTCCAAGGCCTCGGTCGGCTCGATTCAGCGCGCCATGCTGGTGCTTGAGCAGCAGGGTGCCGAGCATTTCTTCGGCGAACCGGCGCTGAAGATCTCCGACATCATGCGCACCGACAATCGCGGCTACGGCCAGATTTCGGTGCTGGCCGCCGACAAGCTGATGATGAACCCGCGGCTCTACGCCACCTTCCTGCTGTGGCTGCTCTCCGAACTCTTCGAAGAGCTGCCTGAAGTGGGCGATCCCGACAAGCCGAAGCTGGTGTTCTTCTTCGACGAGGCGCATCTGCTGTTCAACGACGCGCCGAAGGTTCTGACCGAGCGTGTCGAACAGGTGGTGCGCCTGATCCGCTCCAAGGGCGTCGGCGTCTATTTCGTGACGCAGAACCCGCTCGACGTGCCGGAAACGGTGCTCGCCCAGCTCGGCAACCGCGTGCAGCATGCGCTGCGCGCCTATTCGCCGCGTGAGCAGAAGGCGGTGAAGACCGCCGCCGATACCTTCCGCCCCAACCCGGCCTTCGATTGCGCCACCGTCATCACCACGCTCGGCACCGGCGAGGCGCTGGTTTCGACGCTGGAGGCCAAGGGCGCGCCGTCGATCGTCGAGCGCACGCTGATCCGCCCGCCGTCCGGCCGGGTCGGCCCGCTGACCGATGCGGAGCGCCAGCAGGTGATGGATCACAGCCCGGTTCTCGGCGTTTATGACGAAGATGTCGACCGCGAATCCGCCTTCGAAATCCTCGCCGCCCGCGCCAAGAAGGCCGCCGATTCCGAAGCTGCCAAGCAGGCGCAGGAGGCCCAGCCGACCGAGGCAGGTACCACCTCCGGCTGGAGCCTGCCGGGCTTCGGCGGCGGTGACGACGACAAGCAGAGCAGCCAGGGCCGCGGGCGTTCGTCGGGCTACCAGCGCGAGACGGTGGTGGAGGCGGCGATGAAGAGCGTGGCGCGGACGGTTGCGACACAGGTCGGCCGGGCGCTGGTGCGCGGGATCTTGGGGAGCTTGAAGCGGTAGGGTTGCGGCTTCGAGGGCGGGGTTTACCCCCCTCTGCCCTGCCGGGCATCTCCCCCACAAGGGGGGAGATTGGCTGGAGCGGCCGCTCGCGACACTTTACCGTTGGGTAGTACGGCTCTCCCGCACTTCGTGGCACGGCAGACTTCTTTAAGCATATGAGTCATTTACCGCGCCGACGCGCGGTGGCTGGTTCCCGTGAAAAGCACAGGAATGAGGGCGGTTGAGGCGGCGCCTCCAGCCGATCTCCCCCCTTGTGGGGGAGATGCCCGGTAGGGCAGAGGGGGGTGCCCTGACCCATTACCGCTTCCGCACAAACTCCGTCCGCAATACCAGCCCCTTGATCGCATCATGGCGGCAGTCGATTTCTTCCGGATTATCCGTCAGCCGGATCGAGCGGATCACCGTGCCCTGCTTCAGCGTCTGGCCGGCGCCCTTGACCTTCAGGTCCTTGATCAGCGTCACGGAATCGCCGTCCTGAAGCACGTTACCTGACGCGTCGCGGACTTCTGCGGCGGCAGCGGCGGCGGCGGCCAGTTCGGATGCCGGGCGCCATTCGCCTGTTGCTTCGTCGTAAACGTAATCGTCGTCACCGGCTGCCATCGGCCGCTCTCCTTGAAATGAATGTCAGTATGAGACCGGCGCTTACAGGAGCGGGACGGCGGCGGCAAGACCGGTGTGCCCGCAGCGTACAGTTGCGAAGCGGGCGGAGCGATGCTATTTCATTGACGTGCGCTCAAAGAGAAAGGAGGGTCACGTGCAGAATTTCTATTTCCGGTATTACCGGCAGCGTGGCCCCGTCAACGCCCTGCAGATGCGTTTGCAGGGCTGACCAGAGACCGTTTCTCGAGACACCTCTTCCTGGTCTGCCCTTCGTGGCATGCAGTGCCTGAACCCCCGTGGTTTGCGGCTGCAATCATCTATCCACCGCCGCTGACGCATTCATCGATGATGGCCTGATGCCCTCGATGAATCCGGCGCGCGGACCGACCAGAGAGTTTCCGACATGACCCTCATCAATATCCGCAATCTCGGCATCACCTTGTCGTCGCCGCTGTTTTCCAGGCTCAATCTCGCCGTCAACGCCGGCGACCGGATCGGCCTCGTGGCCGCCAACGGGCGGGGGAAATCAACCCTGTTCCGCTGCATGGCCGACGCGCTTGAGGCAACCGAGGGCGAGATCACCCGCGCCCGCGGGGCGACCGTCGGCTATGTCGAGCAGAATGTGCCCGCCCCGCTCCTTCCCCTCTCCTTCTACGAGGCGGTGCTCGATGCCCTGGCGCCGGAACAGGCGGAGAGCGAAAGCTGGCGCGTCGATGTCGTGCTTGAAGGGCTGGAGGTGCCGGAGGAATTCCGCATCCGCGCTCTTTCGGCGCTGAGCGGCGGCTGGCAGCGGCTGGCGATGCTGGCGCGCGTCGCTGTCACCGAACCCGATGTTCTGATGCTGGACGAGCCGACCAACCATCTCGATCTCGGCAAGATCGCCATGCTCGAGACCTGGCTCAATGCCCTGCCGCGCGACACGGCTGTCGTCATCGCCAGCCATGACCGCGCCTTTCTCGATGCCGTCAGCAACCGGACGCTGTTCCTGCGGCCCGAGAATTCGCAGCTCTTTTCGCTGCCCTATTCGCAGGCACGCGCAGCACTCGACGAGACGGATGCCGCAGATGCCAAGCGCTACGAGCGCGACATGAAGGCGGCCGATCAGCTACGCAGGCAGGCGGCCAAGCTTCACAATATCGGTGTCAATTCCGGCAGCGACCTGCTGGTGGTCAAGACCAAGCAGCTGAAGCAGCGGGCCGAGAAGCTGGAAGACGCGGCAAGGCCGGCGCATTTGGAACGCTCGGCAGGCGCCATCAAGCTCGGCAATCGCGGCACGCATGCCAAGGTGCTTGTTACCCTTGAGGATGCCGAGGTGCGCACGCCGGATGGAACCGTGCTGTTCAAGACCGGCAGGCAGTTCATCTGCCAGGGCGACCGGATCGTGCTGCTTGGGGAGAACGGAGCCGGCAAGTCGCGCTTCATCGCCATGCTGCGCAAGGCCATCGGCAACCCCGAGGCCGCGCAGGACGGCATCAAGGCGACGCCGTCGCTGGTGCTTGGCTATGCCGATCAGGCGCTGGCCGATCTCAGGGACGCCGATACGCCGATGGAGACGATCATCCGCCGCTTCGATGTCGGCGACCAGCGGGCACGCGCTCTGCTCGCCGGTGCGGGGATGACGATCGACATGCAGTCGAAGCCGCTCGGGCGCCTCTCCGGCGGGCAGAAGGCGCGGCTCGGCATGCTGGTTCTGCGGCTGACGGAGCCGAACCTCTACCTGCTGGACGAGCCGACCAACCATCTCGACATCGACGGGCAGGAAGCGCTGGAGAGCGAGCTGATGGCGCATCAGGCCAGCTGCCTGCTCGTTTCTCACGACCGCAGCTTCGTGCGCGCCACCGGCAACCGCTTCTGGCAGATCGAGCGCAAGCGGCTGGTGGAGGTGGAGAGTCCGGAAGGGTTCTTTGCCGCGGCTGCGGCTGCGGGCGCGGGCTAGGCCGGAAGGCAGTCGCAGCCTCAGTGGCCGCGACTGCCCGTTGCTTCAGGATAGCGCCTTGGCGCTTCGCCCGAAATACGGCTGGCGTTGCGTTTCGTTGGCCTGCAGGGAGTGGCGAAGCCGCAGCAGGTCCTTGCGGGCAACAAGGCCGGCGAGCTGGCCGCTCTCGGGATCGACGATCGGAATGCGGCCGGCGTCGGTCGCCAGCATCAGGTCCGCGACGTAACCGACCGTATCATCGGGATGGGCAAGCGGCAGGGAAGCATCGGAGACGACATCGGCGAGCGGCTGATCGAGGTCCGCCCTCTCCTGCTGCCAGCGCAAGACATCGCCACGCGAGACCAGCCCCTTGAGAATGCCGAGCTCGTCGACAACGGGATAGACGCGGTGCGTTTTCTCCTTAGTCGTGAAATGGCCGATCGCCTCGGCGACCGTCATGTCGGCCCGGAAGCTGTCGACGTCAGAGATCATGATGTCGCGGGCGCGGGAGAATTCGAAGGGATCGATGCCGTATTCGCGGGTGATGTGCTGGCCGCGGCGGGCGATCTTTTCGGTGAGGATCGAGCGGCGCAGCAGCAGCACGGTGACGGCATAGGCCGAAACCGTTGCAGCCAGCAGCGGCAGCAGCGCGGAGACGTCGCCGGTCAGTTCGACGGCGAAGAAGGTGCCGGTCAGCGGCGCGCGCATCGTGCCGCCCATCATCGCGGCCATGCCGAGCAGCGCCCAGAAGCCGGGATCGCCGGGCAGCACCAGGCCGACCAGCCAGCCGAGCGCGCCGCCGAAGATCAGCAGCGGCGCCAGCACGCCGCCTGACGTGCCTGACGACAGCGCCACGAGCCAGATCGCCGCCTTGACGAGCAGGATCGTCAGCACCGCTTGCGGCAGCATCTTGCTGTTCAGGAGACCGTCGATGATATCGTAGCCGACGCCGAGGACGCGCGGTTCGATCAGGCCGCCGAGGCCGATGATCAGCCCGCCGAGCGCCGGGCACCACATCCAATGAATGGGCAACGCCTCGAAAAGATCCTCGATCTTGTAGAGCAGTGTCGTCAGGATGCCCGATTGCAGGCCGGAGACAATGCCCATGCCGGCGCAGAGCAGGATACCCCACCAGGGCAGGTCCATGTGGAACTGCTTGGGAAAGAGAGCTCCGGCCTCGAAAAGGAACGGGCGCCAGCAGATCGAGACGCAGGCAGCAACGGCGACAGGAATGAAGCTGCGCGGCTTCCATTCGAACAGCAGGAGTTCGACGGCAAGCATGATGGCGGCGATCGGCGAGCCGAAGATCGCCGTCATGCCGGCTGCGGCGCCGGCGACGAGCAGCGTCTTGCGCTCGGCGGAGCTCAGATGGAAGCACTGGGCGAATAGCGAGCCGATGGCCCCACCCGTCATGATGATCGGGCCTTCGGCGCCGAACGGACCGCCGGTTCCGATCGAGATCGCCGAGGAGACCGGCTTCAGGATCGCGACCTTGGGCGACATCCGGCTGCCGCCGATCAGGATCGCCTCGATCGCTTCGGGAATGCCGTGGCCCCTGATCTTCTCGGAGCCGAAACGGGCCATCAGGCCGATGACGAGGCCGCCGAGAACCGGGATGACGACCATCCAGAGCGAACGCGGAGCCTCGGCCAGCGATACCGCATGGATGCTGAAGCGGCCGAACCAGACGAGGTTGGTGACCAGCGAAATGAGACTGACCAGCACCCAGGCGGCAAAGGCGCCGCCGGTGCCAACGATCACCGCCATGCCGATGAGGGCGATGACGCGCTTGTCCGTGGTGAAATCTCCGGCCTCGCGCCGGGAAAGGCCGCCCATGAAATCATGCGGCCGGTGTTTGCTGTGTGGGGACATCGGGGTTCCTGTTGACAGGCTGGCAATGCCGAGCCAGATATATCGTATTACGATATAAATCAAGTCATGGTTTGAGGATGAGTGAGATGCCCGGAGAAAGCCTGTCAGAGATGGAATATGAGGCGCTTGCCAATCTGAGATACCGGATCCGCAAGTTCCGTCAGTTCAGCGCCGAAGCCGCCGATCGCCTCGGGCTGTCGCCGCAGGAGCATCAGGCGCTGCTCGCGATCAAGGGGCTCGGCATTGGTGGCGCGATGAGCGTTTCCAGCCTCGCGGAAAAGCTCTTCCTCACACCGGCAGCCGCGGCAGAACTGGCAGCAACGCTGCAGGCGCGCGGCCATCTGACTGTGCACATCAAGCCGAAACGCCGCGCGCATGTGCGATTGACAGATCAGGCAGAAGAGCTATTGCGTCGGCTGACACCTGCTCACCTCCACGAAATCCGCGAGATGGCGCCGGAACTGATGCAGGCGCTACGCGCGCTGCAGGATCACCGGCGGATGGAGATGGCGGCATGGATGCAGTGACGGCGGGGGATTGATGGCCAGGAAGCCGAAGGACGATCTGACGGATGCTGATTACGAGGCGCTTTCCAATCTGCGCTACACGCTGCGCCGCTTCATGGATTTCAGCGCCTCCGCAGCCCAGGAAGAAGGCCTGCCGGTGCAGCAGCATCAGGCACTGCTGGCAATCAGGGGCCACCGCAGCGAGGAGGCGATGACCATCGGCCTGCTCGCGGAGCGGCTGCTGATCGCGCCGCATTCGGCAACCGAACTCGTCGGCCGCCTGGTGACCGCCGGATACGTGTCGCGCACCGCCGACCCGAACGACAAGCGCCGCCAGACGCTGGCGCTGACCGCCAAGGCCGAAACCGTGCTCAAGCGGCTGACCGCCATTCACCTCACCGAAATCCGCGACCTGGCGCCACGGCTGATCGACATCCTGCATGGACTGCAGGATGGGGTGGAACTCCAGGACGATCCCTGGTCGGATTAGGCGCTATAACCGATTGCTAGCCCACGAACCAGATCACGCTCGATGTAGCAATGAGGAAGCAGAGTGCAGACGCGAAAAACGAATACGCCCGTAGGCCGTTGAGCCTGTTCGCCGCGTGAAGACCCAGAAGATGTTTGCGCCGCTCTTCCATCTCACGCCACTGAGCGTCCCAATCGATACCGGTCGCTTCAAAATCTGGATCTTGACGTACCTCAAGAAGAAAATCGCGCACCGACTGGCTTTTCTCCCGTTCACGCGTATCGCCATTGTACGCCGTGATCACCATCTTCGAGACGAAGGCAAAGATCAGTCCGAGAAGGTAAATCCACATCGGGAAGGTAGGTATGGCGAACTTGACATCGGAGATCATCCCTCCTGCCGCAGCGAGCGCTGCAGTTAAAGCAGTACCATTGGCGCCAAAAAGTATGGCAGTGTCATCATCGACGTAGAAGTATTTTACCGTCGCCACCCGCGAATCCCTTCACCAGTTCAAATAACTGCAACCATGCGATCTACATTATCTTGGGTTGCATTTGCCTGAAATCCAAACTGATATCGCAGACTACGATATTTCCCCACCAATCTCCCTCGCCACCTCCGATATCAGCGAGCGCAGCCAGCGGTGCGCGGGGTCGTGGCGGTAGCGGACGTGCCAGGCGATCTCGACGGGGAAGGTGCCGAGATCGGCGGGGGCGGGAAGGATCTTCAGGCGGGTGTCGCGGGCGAGCCGCCGGCAGATCTGGCGCGGCAGCGTGGTGCAATAGTCGGTCGCGGCGATCATTTCCGGCACGGCAAGGAAATGGGTGACGGATACGGCGACCTCGCGGCGCAGGCCGCGCTGCTCCAGCGCCTGGAACAGGCCGGCGCGCAGGCGCCCGGGCGGCAGCACGTTGACGTGTTTCAGCCGCTCGTAATCTTCCTTCGAGATGCTGTCGCCGATCTCGGGATGATCGGCGCGGACGACGCAGGCGAGCCCGTCATCCATCAGGTGCTGCACCACCATATTGTCCGGCGGATCGGTGATGCGGCCGAGCACCATCTCCGTCGTGCCCGAGACGGCACCGGTTTCGGAGAGATCGCTGCCGAAGGGGATGAGGCGGAGCTTGATGCCATCGGCGCGCTCCCGAAGCCGCGCGACCACTTCAGGCATCAGCACGAATTCGACATAGCTGTTCGGCGCGACGGTGAAGAGACGCGATGCCTTTTCCGGATCGAATTCCTGCTGGCCGAGGATCAGCTCGTCGAACTGGGCCAGCGCCGTGCGGATCACCGGGGCCATCTCTTCGGCGAGCTGCGTCGGGCGCATGCCGTAGCGCTCGCGGATGAACAGCGGATCGCGCAGCGTGTCGCGCAGCCGGTTCAGCGCATTCGACAGCGCCGGCTGGGTAATCCCCAGACGCTCGGCGGCGCGGGTGACGTTGCGCTCCTCCATGAGGGCGAGGAAGACGGGCATCAGGTTCAGGTCGTATCGCATCCAGTTATAATGCCATGCGAATATCTGGAATAGAACAAATAAATTTCCGAAATACGTTGAGAAACGGCATCATCCAGTCATCGAAACAAGGCCAGAGGGCCAAGGAGATGACAATGAGCAAGGGTAAAGTTCTCGTAGTCGGTTCGAATGCAACGCGCATCGAAACCAGGGGCGGCCGCACCGGCGCAACCGGCCAGTATCTCAACGAAACCGTGGTTCCGGCGATGGCGGTGATCGCAGCCGGTTACGAGGTGGTGCTCGCCACCCCCAACGGCGCCAAGCCGCATATCGACGAAGTCTCCGACAAGGCCGATCATTTCGGCGGCGACGAGGCGGCCTACCGCAAGGCCAAGGCTTTCTATGCCGAGGATCCCTCGATGAACAATGTGCGGACACTGGCGGCGGTGATTGCCGAAGGCCTGGATGACTATGCCGGCGTCTTCGTACCCGGCGGCCAGGCACCGGTGGTCGATCTGATGCAGGATCCCGATCTCGGGGAAATCCTGCGCCACTTCCATGAGGAGGCCAAGCCGACCGCGCTGCTCTGCCACGGCCCGATCGCCGTTGCCTCGGCCATGCCGCATGCCCGCGAATTCCGCGCCGCCCTTGTTGCCGGCGACCCGGTGAAGGCTGCGGAATGGGCCAAGGACTGGCAATATGCCGGCTATCAGATGACCGTCTTCTCCAACAGCGAAGAAAAGATCGTCGAGGACTACATTCTTCACGCCAAGCTCTATTTCAACGTGGTCGATGCGCTGCAGACGGCCGGGGGCAAGGTGGTGACGACAGCGGTCGATTTCGAACCGCACGTCATCGTCGATCGCGAACTGATCACTGGCCAGAACCCGCGTTCCGACCATCCGCTCGCCGCCAGGCTGGTCGAGGCTCTCGACCGCGCGACGGCTGCCTGAGACTGGGGGAAGACAGCCATGCCGCATCCCGTGAAGATCATGGCGATCCTCGCCGCCCGGCCTGGCAAGGCCGAGGAACTGGAAGCGCTCCTTTCCGGCATGGCACCCGCCTGCCGGTCGGAGCCGGGTAATCTGCGCTGGGATATCTGGCGCGATCAGGCCGATGCCACGCGCTTCGCGCTTGATGAACTCTACCAGGACAATGAGGCGGTGGCCGCCCACCGCCAGACCCCGCATTTCAAGGCCTATCTCGCAAAGATCAACGATCTCGCCGAACGCACCGTGCTCGTGCTCGATCCCGCCGATATCGGCTGACCCTGACAACAAGGAGAGGACAGACCAATGGCACTCAAGGATATTCTGCCGAGCAAGCTCGGTTTCGGCGCCGCCCCGCTCGGCAACATGTTCCGCGACATTCCGGAAGCGGAAGCACAGGCAACCGTCGATGCCGCCTGGAACGACGGCATCCGCTACTTCGACAACGCGCCCTTCTATGGCGCTGGTCTTGCGGAAATCCGCATGGGCGATGCGCTGGCCGGCAAGAAGCGCGACGACTACGTGATCAGCACCAAGGTCGGCCGCGTCATCCTCGACGAGATCGAGGATGTCAGCGCCCGTGATCTTGGCGAGAAGGGCGAGGTCTTCAAGTACGGCCGCCCGAACAAGATCGTCAACGACTATTCGGCGGACGCCACCCTGCGCTCGATCGAGGACAGCCTGAAGCGGCTGAAGACCGACCGCATCGATATCGCCTTCGTGCACGACGTCGCCCAGGATTTCTACGGCGACGAATGGCTCGATGTCTTCGAGACCGCCCGCAAGGGTGCCTTCAAGGCGCTCGACCGGCTGCGCGACGAGGGCGTGATCAAGGCCTGGGGTCTCGGGGTGAATCGTGTCGAGCCGATCGAGCTGCTGCTCGGCCTGCAGGGGCCGCGCCCCGACGGCTTCCTGCTTGCGGGGCGCTATACGCTGCTCGACCATGACCGCGCGCTGCAGCGGGTGATGCCGCTGGTTGCCGAACGCGGGCTCGGCATCGTCGCCGGCGGTCCCTACAGCTCCGGCGCGCTGGTCGGCGGGCCGAATTTCGAATATGCGCCGGCCACGCCTGCTATCCTCGACAAGGTGGCGCGCATCAAGGCGATCGCCGACCGCCACAGCGTCAGCATGAAGGCTGCAGGCCTGCAATTCTCGCTCGCCCACCCGGCCGTCGCCGCGGTCATCCCCGGCGCCAGCAAGCCCGACCGTATCGCCGAAGACAGCGCGGCGCTGAACGAGACGGTTCCTGCCGAGTTCTGGCGGGATCTGCGCAAGGCTGGCGTCATCAACCCCGAGGCACCGCTGCCGCACGGGCAGTGAGCTCAGGTGGGGATATCGAGTGCGACCCAGGGCAAAGCGTTTTCATTGAAGACGCTCTGCCTTGGCGTCAGCGTTTCCGGCTCCTCGAAACAGCCGAGCGCAATGGCGATCAGCTGCTCGCGAAATTCCGGCAGCCAATAGACCGCCGAGCCGCAGGAGGGGCAAAAGTGGAAAGTGATCGATTTGCCGCTCCGGCCGAGGCGGCTGTAGGTCTGCGAGATACCAGCGCATTCCACCCTCCCCTTGTCGAAGAAGACGGCGACGCCGAAGGCGCTGCCGGTTCGCTGACGACAGGCTGTGCAGTGACAAACGGATATCGTCAGCGGATCGCCTTCGGCAGTGGCCGAGAGCTTGCCGCAGGAACAGGATGCCAGGCGCTTCATGGCCATCTCCTTGGTTTGCAGACAGAGGCGGGCCCCAGAGCCGCCGCCGGGCAAACCGCGCGATGGCTTCAGAATGCCTTGGGGGCCGCGACGAACAGGTTCGGCTTGCCGCCGGTGAGCGTGAACAGGCTGAGCTTGCGCTCGACGCCGCCCGAAGCGTTCAGGCGGAAGAGGCCGGTAATGCCGCGGAAGCCGGTCTTGCTCGTCAGGTTTTCGGCGGTCAGCGCCTTGGCGTCCTTGGTGCGGATGATGCCGGAGGCGATCGCCACCGCGTCGTAACCATAGGCGGCGTTGGCCGTCAGCGGGCGGCGGTAGTGGCGCTGGTAGCGCTCCGAGATCATCGAGGCGCCCTCGGGATCGACCATGGCGATCAGCGCGCCCTGCACCGACGGGCTGGCATAGGACTGCTGCGGCCAGCCGCTGGTGCCGACCAGCGTGATATTGTTGAAGCCCGCGGCCTTGATGGCGCCGGCGACCGTGGTGACGATCACCGACTTGCCGAGCACGACGACCGTATCGGCGCCCTGCATCTGCGCCTTACTCTTGGCGACGGCATCCGCGGCAGAAGCATCCGAGAGCGCATAGCGCGCCGAGCCGAGATAGGTGCCGCCGCCGGCGCGAACGGCATTCGAAATCTCCGCCTCGCCCATAGCCGTCAACTCGGTCGTCGCGAAGACGAAAACCTTCTTGTGCCCTCCGGCAACAGCCGTGCGCGCGCCTTCGGCGGCGCTATCGGTCTCGTCGGAGACGAAATTATAGACATTGCCCGTCGCCGTCGGGACCGGGGCACCGAGATTTATCAGCGGCGGACGGTCAGCCGAGGGAATGGCTGCGACAGCGGCGGCCGTTGCCTGCGGCGCAAAGCTGACGAGCAGCGCCGAATTGCGCGCCTTGGCGGCCGAAACGGCGGACGCCACCGCAGCCGGGCCGCTTCCGACATCGATCACCTTGACGAAGACCTGGCCGTTGCCGACTTCGCCGGTGCCGAGCGCTGCGCCATCGCGGATATCGCGGGCCTCACCTTCATAGATGCCGCTTGCGCCCTTCGGAATCAGCAGGGTGATCTCGGCGCCGGTCTCGCCGAAGCTTTCCTCGACATCGCTGGACGGCGCCTTGATATCGGTGTTCTTGACCGTGTTGGAGAGACCATCGCCATCCGCCTGGCAACCGGCAAGAAAGCCGCCGGCCAAGAGCGCCAGAACCGGAACCATGCGGCGCATCGCACCAGACGTCTTGAGAGCCGCCTGGCGTAAACCATGCGCGCGCCCGGTGTTCACATTCAGATGCGGCGTCACTGTTTCCCCCGAGGATGCGATGTCGCGGCCTTTGGCAGCCTTTTTAGAATGGGCTTATTTCTGCACCGGGCGGGCGCGAAAATCAAACCATTCCCCCAAACTTGGTTGACGCAAACGCTAAACTTTTATGCGTCTTTGACCGGAATATTTATACTTGCGTTTCCCAAGCTTCCACACCGCATATTTATAGCTCATCGGTACATTACTCTCAAACAGTGAGAGAAAAATCCGATGAAGCGCAGCACAAAATCAAAAATACTTGCAGCTTTTACTTTTGCATCTTTCGCATCTCTTCTTGGTTCGGCGCCTGCGAATGCCGGATTGTTGGTTTCCCCGCAGATTTCTGCAACGACATATGCCAGCGTTGCTTCGGAAAATACGCTGGCTGCACTTGCAAGTGCCGCAAGTATATCCGGCCTCTACGGCATGGTTGAGACCGCTTACAGCGGTATCACGGCAAGCTTCCAGCGCATTGATCTTGCCGCCATTGCACGGCCGCAACAGGTGGACGAACTGCAGACGACCGCCTCGATCAAGCCCGACATGCCGGCCAAGCCCGCGGCCTCGAAGGATGCGGTGTTCGGCTCGGTCACCATTCCCTTCAAGCGGCTCGCCGCCGTGAAGCGCTTCGCGCCGTCGCTCGCCGAAATGGAAAGCGGTGCGGCGATCAACTGCAACGCCAAGGGCTGCACCAACGCCGCGCAGGTAATCAAGGCCGCCCTCGGCCAGACATCGCAGGCCTCGATCCGCGACAAGCTGAACACCGTCAACGCCGCCGTCAACCACGCGATCCGCTACCGCAAGGATATCGAGACCTACAAGGTCGCCGATTACTGGGCGACGCCATCGGAAACGCTCGCCCGCCAGCAGGGCGACTGCGAAGACTTCGCGATCTTGAAAATGGCGGCGCTGAAGGCCGAGGGCGTCGACATGAAGGACATGTCGATCGTGGTCCTCTTCGACCAGAAGCGCCACTTCTACCACGCCGTGCTCTCGGTCGCCGTCAACGGCAACTACTTCATCCTCGACAACATGCGCGACCAGGTTCTGACCGACAATCGCCTGCCCGACTACCAGCCGCTCTACTCGATCACATCGGGCAAGGGCTACCTCCACGGCCTGCGCGCCGGCAACAAACAGATGGCCTCGGCCATGCCGCTCGAAAAAGTCGCCCCTGGCGAAGGTGTCCCCTACTGAGCCTCAGGCGATATCGAGCGGAGTGTAGGAGCCGGCCTTTGAGGCCGGCTTTTTGTTTCCGAACGTCACTCCCCATCCCTGTGCTTGCAACACGAATGAGGGAAGTGGAGGAACCTTGCACCCCACTTCTACCCCCGTATGATAGCGGCCATCCGCAACACCATGGCATCACATGCGCATCTTTCTCGTTCGACACGGCGAATCTCTCGGCAATCTCAGCGACAGCGCCTATCGCCAGTTCGGCGATCACAACGTCCCGCTGACGGAGTGGGGTTACCGGCAGGCGCTGGCGGCAGGAGAGAGCATCGCGGCCTATCTCGCCGGTCTCACCGACGCCGCGCCAAAGGCCACCGTCTGGCATTCGCCCTATCTGCGCACCCGCCAGACCACGGATGCGATCCTGGAAGCGCTGCCTACGGCCGCCGTCGGCGAGGTGCATGAGGATTATCTGCTGCGCGAGCAGGATTTCGGCCTGTTCACCGAGATCTACGACCGCGCCGAGCAGCGGCGGAAATTTCCGGAGGAATTCGAGAAATGGGCGCGGCTGCGCAACAATAGCGGCAAGTTCTATGCCCGCCCGCCGGATGGCGAGAGCCGGGCCGATGTGGCGCAGCGCGTGCGGCTCTTCCTGCTGACGGTCATGCACGATATCGGCCGCGGCAACGATACCGCCATCATCGTCGGCCACGGCGTCACCAACCGGGCCTTCGAGATGAACTTCCTGCATCACGGCATCGACTGGTTCGAACACTCCGACAACCCTGGCAATGCCGACGTGACGCTGATCGAGGGCACGCATGCCGAAGGTTACAGCTCGATGCTGCTGCACAAGGCCGATGACCGCACGCCGGAAGCCGCAACAGAACTGCGCGCAGCCCATGGCTCGGATCTGACGATCACACCGAAATCAAATAGTTAGATCAGTAGCGGGAGATATAGCCGACCAGCATCGGCTTTTCGTGGGTCGGCGCCAGTGCCAGGTTGATCTGGCCCTTCATCGCTTGCGAACCGGCGGCAATGCTGAAGCCGGTGTTCAGCGTCTTGCCCTTGTTCATCGCAAGCGTTGCCATCGCATCCTCGATCTGCGTATCGATCGAGAAGCGCAGGCTCTTGGTCAGCTGCGCCGCATCGCCCATCGGCAGCCGGTGGCGCAACATCGACAGGAAGGCATCGTTGAAGAGCTGGATCTTCTTGTCCAGCGTCAGCAGGATGGTCGGCGACGGCGAGGCCTGGATCAGCGCATTCAGATTGGCCATCGAGGAGACATCCTCGACCGTATCGAGACGCTTCAGCGCCCATTTGAAGCTGAGCACGCGCAGCAACGAGGCGAGATTGCCGGTTTCCGGCATCTGTGCCGCGGTGTGATGCACGAGATCGGCAGTCGTCATCTTGCCGGCCGACGACATGCGGCCGAGGCCGTCCCAATAGATCCGCTCAAGACGAATGCCGCGGCGCTCCCCGCCCCGGCCGGCGACGGCGCGGAAACGCGGCTCGATCTCTTCGGCGTCGATCGCCGGCAGCTGCTCCTCGAGGGGCTCGGCATTGGCGAGATCTGTTGCGGCGGCCTTGCTGATCAGCATCTACCGCTCCGTCAGCGCTTCGGAGCGCGCCTTGTTGATCGGCTTCAGGAGGTAGCTCAGAACGGTCTTGTTGCCGGTCATGATTTCGACCGAGGCGACCATGCCCGGGATGATCGGATAGGCCTTGCCGTTGCGCGAGAGCTCCGACTTGTCGGTCTTTACCTGCACGAGATAATAGGTTTCGCCCTTTTCCTTCTCGACGAGGCTGTCCGCCGAGATATTCTCGACGACGCCTTCGAGGCCGCCGAAGATCGAGAAGTCGTAGGCGGTGATCTTGACGACGGCCGGCTGGCCGCGGCGGACGAAAGCGACATCGCGCGGCGAAATTTTCGCTTCGATCAGCAGCGTGTCGGCGGTCGGCACGATGCCGGCGATGACGCGGCCCGGATCGACATAGGCGCCGATCGTGTTGACCTCGAGCGTGTTGACGATGCCATCGACAGGCGAGCGGATATCGGTGCGCTTCACGCGGTCCGAAGCGCCACGGATCGTCTCGTCGACAACGGAGAGCTCGGCCAGCGTCGTGGCCTTTTCGGTAAGCGCCTGCTGACGCAGCTCCAGCGCCAGATCGCCGACCTGCAGCTTGGCTTCCTGAACGGCAGCTTCGAGGCGATCGATGCTTTCCTGATAGACCTTGAGCTGGCCCTGCTGGTCGGTAAGATCGCGCTCGACCTTGAGCATCTCGGTCTGGGCAACCAGCTTCTTGTCGCTCAGCGGCTTGATCAGATCGTACTGGCGCTTGGCGCCGTCGATGTTGTCGGTCAGGCGGGCGATGTTGGCATGCGCTTCGTTGAGCTCGTTCTCGCGCTGCTTGACGCGCTCCTGGAGAACGCCGAGCTTGTTCTCATAGCTCGCACGGTCGGCGGCAAAGAGGTTTTCCTCGTTGTCACAGACCGGTTTGGCAACGGAGAGAATCTCAGCAGGGCAGACGAATTTCGTGTCGTAGAGACCGGCTTCCTCGAGCTTCAGGCGGGCAACCTTGGCGCCGAGCGCGCGGGCCTTGGCAACGGATTCACCGAGTGTCGAGGCGGTCGTCGTATTGTCGAGCTGCACCAGCAACTGGCCCTTGCGGACGACCTGACCGAGCGTGACGGCGATCTGCTGGACGACGCCGGGTTCCGACGACTGGATGATCTGCGTCTTCGAGACCGGGATGACCTTCCCCTCGCCGCGGGCGATCTCATCGATGCTGGCGAAAGCTGCCCACGCAAGGAAGCTCGCGATCAGCAGGGCGCAGAGCGCCAGGATGGCACGGGCAAAGAGCGGCGGATTGTCGATCTGGGCGCGGCTCATCGGACAACTCCTGCGGCAGCCGGAGCTGCCGGGGCAGCGGCGGCCGGACGCGGCTGCTGCATCGCCTGGATCACGGCCTGCTTCGGGCCATCGGCGATGATCTTGCCCTTGTCGATGACGATCAGGCGGTCGACCAGTTCCAGCATGCTGTGGCGATGCGTGGCGATCAGCAGCGTCGTCTCCGGGCCGAAGGCATTCGACAGGCGCGAGATCAGGTGGCGTTCGGTCGCAAGGTCCATGGCACCCGATGGCTCGTCGAGGAAGACGATCTTCGGCTTGGTCAGCAGCAGGCGGGCAATCGTCAGCGCCTGCTTCTGGCCGCTCGACAGGTTGGTGCCGCGCTCACCGACCGGCATATCGAAGCCGCGCGGATGATTGCCGACGAATTCATCGACGCCGGTGATCCGGGCGACCTGCAGCAGCTCCTCATCGGTGGCATCGGCGCGGCCGATCAGCAGGTTTTCCTTGACGGTGCCGGAGAACAGATCCGAGGACTGGCCGGCGACGGCGACAGCCGAACGGACTTCTGCCATATGATACTGGCGGATATCGACGCCATCGATCAGCACGCGGCCGGCAGCCGGCGCAAAGAGGCCATCGAGCAGGCGTCCGAGCGTCGTCTTGCCGGAGCCGATGCGGCCGATAATGCCGATCTTTTCGCCGGGGCGGACATTGAAGGACAGGCCGTTGATGACAGGGTGATCCGAGCCCGGATACTGGAACGACACATTCTGGAAGCTGAAGCCGCCATGAGCGATCTGGCGGTTGACGAAGCCGACCGTGGACGGCCGGTCGTCGGGCTGTTCCATGATCTTGTCGAGGATGCGCAGCGACATGGTGGCCTGGCGGAAACGCGCCAGCGTCATGGCGATCTGGCCGAGCGGCGCGCCGGCGCGGCTTGCCAGCATCACGGTGGCGACGATAGCGCCCATGGCGATGCGGCCCTCGGAGAATTCATAGGTACCGGCGATGACGATGAAGACGCTGACCATCTGCTGGATCAGCATCGTCGTGTTGATCGCATTGGTCGAGATATGCTTGATGTCTTCGCTGGTGCGGCTCGAATATTTCGTCAGTTCCTGCCAGCGGCGCAGCATGGTGGCTTCGGCGCGCAGGCTCTTCAGCGTTTCGATGGTCGAGATCGTTTCGACCAGCAGCGACTGGCGGCGAGAGGCCTCGTTTGCCGCCGTTGCCATGCGCTTGCCGATCGCCGCCTGCGCCCAGAGGCCGATGGCGACGGAGGCGACCAGAGCGACGGCGGGAATGACGACGAGCCAGCCGGAGATCAGATAGATCACGAACAGGAAGATGAAGACGAACAAGCTGTCGATGAGGACGCCGATCGTGTTCGAGGTGAAGAATTCGCGGACGAACTCATATTGCGTGACGCGGTTGGCATATTCGCCCGTCGACATCGGCCGGGAGGCGAGCGTCGAGTTCAGCACCTTGTCGAAGATCATCTGCGACAGGCGCAGATCCGCCTTGCGGCCGGCATAGTCGATCAGCGAGGAGCGCGCCGTCTTCAGCAGGAAATCGAAGAGATAGGCGAGCGAAATGCCGGCCGAGAGAACCCAGAGCGTCGGGATCGCCTTGTTCGGCAGCACGCGGTCATAGACGTTCATCGTGAACAGCGGCGAGCCGAGCGCGATGAGATTAATGAACAGCGCCGCGACCATAACGCGGACATAGGTGCGCCAGTAAGGCGCCAGCGTCGTCGCCAGCCAGTGGCGCTTCTCGATCTCGACGGCATTGCCGACAAGCGCCTCTTCCGAGGCGTTCTGATAATAGAGCGTGAAGGCGAAAGCCGTATGCGGCTTAAGCGCCGCGAGCTCCTGCCGGGTGATGCGGATCGGCGCACCCGGGATCGCGACGATATCGGTAACGTAGGAGCCGTCTTCAGCGATCTCGAGCAGCGGCAGCACGCCGCCATCGGCGAACGCGACGATCGCCGGACAGTCGAAATTGCCGGTGCGGCAATCGCGCTCTTCGTGCTTGATGACCTGCAGGCCGATACGCTCGGCCATGCGCTCGACATCGTCGACCTCGAGTGACTCGGTGATCTCATCCGGCAGGCCGGAGAAGAGCACCGTATCCGAGGATGGACGGCCATAGAACGCAGCCACAGACTTGAAAGCGGCTTTGAATGTTTGCAGCGGCGTGCCGCTGGAAGTTTCGAGCGCTACGTTCAGCATTGTTCCATGGCCGTGTCGACTACTGCTGTCGAATTGGCGCTAGGAGGTCCAGGGGCATGCCAGCCTTCTGCGTGGACTGCAGCTCGACATAACCCGGATCAGCGACGCCCGCGGGGACAACAAACTCTTCCCGCGCATAAGCCTTGGCCTGCTCGACCGGACGCAGCTTCATGGTCTGAAGCAGGTTACCGGAGGCGGCCAGGATCTTGTATTCGGCAAACAGCGAGGCAACGCGCGCCGTGTCTGCCAGAACTCTGGTGTTGAAATTGGTGTTCTGCGCGTCCAGCACGTCGAGCAGCGAACGCTGGCCGACACCGAACTGCTGACGGTAGGACGAAACGAGCTGGGCGTTGGTCTGCGCCTGCTTGCCGAGGATACCGGCAAGGGTACCGCGGCTGGTGCGCTCGTTCCAGGCGGAACGGACCGACTGCTCGACTTCGCGCTGCACCTGAGCCAGCGCATAACGCTGCTCGCCGGCGCGGCGGATCTGTTCCTGCTCGCGGGCCGTATCGATACCGCCGCGATAGAGGTTCCAGCGGGCAACGACACGAACCTGATAGTCGTTGGTGTTGCCTTCGTCGCCATCGATGTCATCGCCGACGCGGGCGGTGCCTTCGAGATCGACCTTCGGCAGGTAGTTGGCGCGCGAACCGCGAACGCCGGCATCAGCGGCATCGACATCGGCATTGGCCGAGTAGATGCGCGGGCTGTTCTTGGCAGCGACGAAGACCGCGTCATTCAGCGTCTTCGGCAGGAACTTGCTGACCGATGGCGGGGTGGACGCATTGGTGATCGGCTCGCCGACGGCCTGGAGGAAGCGGATGCGGGTCGCTTCCAGCTCTTCCTTGGCTTCCTGGAGGCGGGCCTGAGCAGCCTGCTGGCGCTCGACGCCCTGCAGACGGTCGGCATCGGTGAGCGTGCCGCCCTTGATGCTCTGCTCGATATTGCCGAGGATCTGGTTGTGGAAGCCGACGTTATCCTGCGCCGCCTTCACGATCTGGTTCTGGAGGATGTATTCCAGATAATCCTGCGTGACTTCGAGGGCGAGCGCTTCCGAGCGCTCGAGAACGCGGAACGAGGCGCCATCGACGCGGGCGGCCTGCTGCTCGACCTGCGAGCGGCGGCTGCCGCCGTCAAACAACGTCTGCGTAACGGTAAGACCAACTTCGCCCGGCTTCAGGTAATCATGGTCCGACGTCAGCGTACCTGTGCTGGAATTGGACAGCCTGCGGCGGCCGACACCAGCTTCAAGATCCACCGACGGCAAGTAAAGGCCGCGTGCCTGGCGCAGTTCAAATTCGACAGCTTCACGGTCCTTGGCAGCCTGCAAGATCTGCGGGTTCGTCTTCATCGTCTTTTCGATCGCCTGCTGCAAGGTCATTGCATCGGCGTTAATCGAAAACGCGAAGCTGAAAGCAACGGTAGCGGACAGAGCCGCAAAAATTCTTTTGCCTTTAAACAAGACTGATGCCCCTCAACATCTCAGATTCACCGGGCGAAACCCATATAACCACCAAGATATAGCCGATTATGCTTCCACCCAAAAATGTTCAGGGACAGTTAACCTTGGAAAGGCCTTTTGGGGTCAGAACGCTAAAATTTGAATAAAATTAAGGAAGTAGCAAGGGGTCTGGGACCCCAAAACGGTTAACGGCGACCCCTGTTTTCAGGGACCGCCGTTAACCTTGAGAGGCGTCGATTCGGGGTTTTCGGAGGTCGCCGGGCACCCCTTGTCGCGAGGTCAGCGCTTGGGTGCCACGAGGCAGAAATAGGCCCCCTGCGGATCCATGCCGTTGATCACCCAGCTGCCACCCGGAACCTCCATCGGACCAAAGACGACCTTGCCGCCTCCCGATGTAACGCGCTCGATCGCACTGTCGATCTCGGGCACGTTGAAGTAATAGGCCCAGTAAGTCACCGGCATGTCGGCCGGCTTGGTCATCATGCCGCCGGTCTGCTTTCCGTGTTCGGCGAAGATGCGGTAGGTGCCCATTTCGCCCATGTCGAAGTCGTGATCCTTGGTCCAGCCGAAGATCTTCGCATAGAAATCGAATGCCTGCTGCCAGTCGCCGGACATCAGTTCGTGCCAGCCGACATGGCCGGGTGTCGCCATGTCCGGCCGCCAGCCGTCGTCATTTTCCATCGGGAATGGCGTCATGATGCAGAGAACGGCGTCGCTCGGATCGGCGACCACGGCGAAACGGCCGATCGTCGGGATATCCTCGGGCGGGCGGCGGACGCTGCCGCCATTGGCAGCGAAATCCCGGGCGGACTGATCGACGTCATCGACCGCGACGTAACCTGTCCAGTTCGGCGGGATGCCCTGCCCTTCGAGCTCGGGCGGAAACTGCATCATGCCGGCGACGCCGCGGCCATTGGCCTCGAAGATCGTATAGACGCCCATCTCGCCCATCGGCATTTCCTTGGTCGCCCAGCCGACGACCGAGCCGTAGAATTTTGCAGCTGCCGCCGGATCGGGCGTCATCAGCTCGCACCAGATGAACTTGCCATGCGTATCGGATGCCATGATCTTTCCCTTTCAGACTATCGGATGTCATTTCCATCGGGCGCCCTGATGGGGCGTCGGGGATTACGGCTTGCGTGCGTAGCGCGCTTGCATGAATTGCTTCCAGCTGCCGTCGGCCTGCTTGGCCGATGAGGTAAAGGTGCGGTTGTCGTCGTCTATGAACGCGATCTGTTCGCGGTAATCCTGCTCGGCGCCGGAAAACTCGAAATCAGGACCGCGGGTATAGAGGGTGAGCACCTTGCCATCCGGCGACATCTCCCCTTCATAGATCCACATATGGTCCATCATCGAGCCGATCCAGGTGCCGATATATTTGCCCCTGGAGGCGGAGTAGCCGAGGGTCAGCACCGTGGTTCCGGCGCCACAACCCGGCACATCGCCGTTTCCTTCGGCGACGAACCAGATGCCGTGAAGCGAGCGGACGACTTCCGTCCATTGCTCGTTTGGGCTCATGTCCTTGGACGTGACGCTCCAGGTGCCGACGAGCTTTTCGAGAAAGCGGTGCTCCTCGCGCACCTTTGCTGGTTCCATCATCCTTCAATCCTCCCTTGAATGATGTTGGCTTGAACGATGCTGGCAGATGTCAGTGACAGCAGGATGGACCGTTCCTGGTGCTCTCGTATTCGTCGTGGCGCTTGACGAAATCCATGGTCGAGGTCTCGTTGCGCCCCTTCGGCGCGCAGTCGAGCACCATCAGTGTGCCGAGCGCTTCCTCGCCGCCGCGGGCATAGTTGGAATAGGTGTGGAAGATCTCGCCCTTGTCGTTCTTGTAGAAGACGCTCATGCCGGGAAGTTCGTCATGGGCATCCTCGGACTTGATCTCGGTGAAATTGTAGAAAACCTTGCCCTTGGCCAGATCCTCGGGCGTGAAGGAGACGTGGTAGTCGAAGTTGAAATCGCTGTTCAGCGACGAGACCCAGGGGAATTTCCAGCCCATGCGCTTCTTGTAGGCTTCGATCCGCTCGACCGGGGCGCGGGCAACGGCAACCCAGGTGACATCGTGATTGTTGAGATGCGGCAACATGCCGTCGACATGATCGGACAGGAACGAGCAGCCGGTGCAGCCTTCCTTCCATTCCGGCCCCATCATGAAATGATAGACCATCAGCTGGCTGCGGCCATCGAAGAGATCGGAGAGCGACTTCTGGCCCGACGGCGTATCGAAGCGGTAGTCCTTGTCGACCTTGACCCAGGGGAGCGCCATGCGCTCGGCGCGCAGCTTGTCGCGCTGGCGGGTCTCTTCCTTTTCCTTGAGCAACAGGGCGCGGCAGGCTTCGAGCCATTCTTCGCGGGAAACGACAGCATTCTGCATGATCGCACGCCCTCCTCCGGCGTGGCCGGCAAGGACCGGCATTTCGTTCTGCTTCGCTTGACTAAATAGATTGATATCAATAGAAATAGATCATGTCAAATTCGGCCGAGATTCCCTATTCCACAACGCTTCTGGTGCGCGACACCTGCCTCTGCCTGCATGTTCAGCGGGCCGCGCGGGCCCTCGCCCGGCTGTTCGACGATGCACTGCGTCCTGTCGGCCTCACCAACGGGCAATTCTCGCTGATGATGTCGCTCAACCGGCCGGAGCCGCCGCCGATGGGGCCGGTCGCCAATCTGCTGGCCATGGACCAGACGACGTTGACCGCCGCCCTGAAGCCGCTGCAGCGCCGTGGATGGGTAAATGTAACGCCGAGCCCGAAAGACAAGCGCTCGCGGCTCCTGAGCCTGACGGCCGAGGGCAAATCGGTGCTCGCCGCTGCCGTGCCGATCTGGCAGCGCACGCACGCGATGCTGGAAGACAAGCTGCCGGGCGCCAATGGCGACGGCCTGCGCGCGATGCTGCTGTCGCTCTGCTGATCAGGGCGCGATGCGCGGATCGGCGCCGAAATCGGCTCTGGAGAAACCGATCCTGACCTTCGGAAATTCGCAGATCGCCTGGACGCCCGTGGCCGACAGCCGGATGCGCCAGGTCTGCCGCTCGACGGGTTCGCGGGCGCTGAAGGCGCTGGCGGTCAGCAGCCCGATATTGCGGCCATGACGGGGATCGCGCACGGATTCATAGAGGATCGCCTCGCCACCGGCCGCGCGGGCGGCTTCGGCCAGCGCCTGGCATGGCTCGTAATTCTGCAGGTCCGTCCATGCCGCGCGGTCGCGATCAAGCGGCGGGATAGTCAGGTCGAGTGCTGCCCTGGTCGAAACCGGTGCCGAGAAGGCGGTATACTCGGCGGCATTGGCGGGCAGCGGTGTATCAGGCGAATCCGCGAAGAACAGCAGGCGGTAGAAGGCCATTTCCGACAGCGCCGTCTCGATCTTTTCCGAGGCGTAGAAGACCCCGAGCGTGCGCCCTGCCCGGCGAAAGCGCGAACCGTGCGGATAGACCGCGCCATAGCGGAAAGGCGTCGCCAGCAGATAATCCAGCCCCTGACATTCAGGCGGCAATGCCGGCTTGCTCTCTTCCAGCAGGTTTTCGAGCAGCGACTGCTCCTCCAGCGTATCGACGAGCTTCAGCGTCGAGATCTGATGCTGCGCCTCCACCAGCCGCCAGAAGCGGCCGGAGACGGCACGCAGCTCAGACGACAGCGCGGCGGGCGTCCAGATAGGCAAGGACATCGGTGAGGCCTGATATGCTGACGATCTTGTCGAGGGGTGCGGCGCCGAGCGCCGTATTGGCATTGCGCAGCCACTGCCGCGCCACCGCCTCATCCCCGCCGACGATCGCATCCAGCGAGCGGAACAGGCGCACCAGCAGGATGGCAAGCTCGAACGGTTTGCTGTTGCGCTCCAGCAGATGATCCTGCCGCTTCATGCGCGAAACGGTGGCTTCGGAAACGCCGAGCACGGCGGACAATGTGCGCGCGCTGATGCCAAGGCGATCTGCAGCGTTGACGGCGGCCTTGGTGATGACGGCGGCTTCGGCGGTCGCGCGGGTTTTATCGGGGCTTGGTGCGGGCATGCGGCTATCCTTTCCTTGGAAAGAATATAGCGATTTTATTTCAGAAGAAAAGATGTGGTTTGCGCACAGGCGGGCAAAACAACTCTCCGCCCTCATCCCTGTGCTTGTCACAGGGATCCAGCAGCGCCGCGTCGGCGGTGCGGAAGAGTCTTTCCGGCCCAAGGACTTGGGCCGGCTGGATTCCTGTGACAAGCACAGGAATGAGGGAACACGCGGAGGCGCTCCTCAGGCTTCTCTTCTCAGGCGACCGTGACCGGAACTTCGGTCGAGGTGCGCATCGCATGGCTGTACGGGCAGACGATGTGGGCGGCAGCGGCAAGCTTTTCAGCCGTTTCGCGATCGAGGCCCGGGATGTGGACCGTCAGCGCCACTTCGATGCCGAAGCCCGTGCCGTCTTCGCGCGGGCCGATGCCGACCTTGGCGGAGACCGTCGCGTCTTCCGGAATCTTGACCTTCTGCTGGCCAGCGACAAATTTCAGAGCGCCCAGGAAGCAGGCGGAGTAGCCGGCGGCAAAGAGCTGTTCCGGGTTGGTGCCCGTGGCGCCGTCGCCGCCGAGTTCCTTCGGAACCGTCAGCGTGACGTCGAGAACGCCGTTATCGGTTACGGCGCGGCCGGCGCGGCCACCGGTGGCGGATGCTTGGGTGGTGTAGAGGATAGGCATGTCAGTCTCCTTTGCGTTGGGGTTGCGATTTATATAATGCGCAATTAAATTGTACGCAAGTGAATTTTGCAAATTGCATTCGAAATCTGAAAAGACGACAATTGCAGAGACAGGACACACGGATATGAAAGCGCAGACGGCAAGGACGATGGAAATACCGGCAGAGGAAAAGAAGCTGGAGCGCCAGCTCTGTTTCGCGGTCTATTCGACGGCGCATGCCTTCACCCGCGCCTACAAGCCGATCCTCGACAAGGTCGGCCTCACCTACCCGCAATATCTGGCCATGCTGGTGCTCTGGGAAAAATCGGAACTGCCGGTGAAGACGATCGGCGAAAAGCTCGACCTCGATTCCGGCACGCTCTCGCCACTCCTGAAGCGGCTGGAACAGAACGGCCTGATCAAGCGCACCCGCGATTCCCGTGACGAGCGCCAGGTACTGGTATCGCTGACGCCGAAGGGCGATGCGATGCGCGGCGAGGTCGATACGATCATGGGCTCGATCGGCGAAGCGATCGGCTGCACGCTCGAGGAAATGACGGAGATCCGCAAGCTGCTGGAAGGCCTGCGGTCGAATTTGAACGGCGCGGAGTAAAGAGACCCGCGCCGATGGCGCGGGCCGGTTTCGCTATTCGGCGGCCTGATAGGCGGCCGGGACCGTTGCGCGGGAGCCGCGCGGACCGAGGGCGGCGAAGAGGACCACCAGAACCGAGAGGATGGCGACGAAGGTGACGCCGGCGGTATAGGCGTCATAGCCCATCGACGGGGCGGCGCTGAAGACGGCGGAGGCGGCTGCGAGCACGATACCGCCGCCGATCTGGAAGGCGGCGAAGAGCAGGCCGGAGGCGAGACCCGACTTGTCTTCCTCGACATCAGAGAGTGCCGCGACCTGGACCGACGGATAGGTCATCGCGTAGCCGACGCCGAGCGGGATCTGCGACAGCGCGACGAGCAGCACCGGATTGACGTGACCGGCGGCCAGCACCCAGAAGATATAGCTCGAAGCCTGCAGGGCGACGCCAAGCGTCATCAGGCCCGTGGTGCCGCGGTTCTGGGCGATCGTGGCGAAGCGCGGTGCCAGCACCATGACGCAGACGCCACCGAAGGCGAAACAGAAGCCGGTCGCAAAGGCCGACCAGCCGAGCTCATCCTGATAATAGAGCGTGGCGATGAACTGAAAGCCGACATAGACGCCCTGGAAAAGGGCTGCGAGCAGGTTCGCATGGCTGAGCTTCGCCTTGCGGAAGATGCCAAGCGGCACCATCGGATCCTTGTGCTTGGATTCGACGACGAGGAACAGGCCGATCAGCACCACGGCGGCGACGAGCGAGCCCCAGGTCGGGACCGCATTCCAGCCCTCGGCGGCGGCATTGGTGATGCCGAAGACGAAGAGCAGCAGGCCGGGGGTGATGGTGAGCGCGCCGGCCCAGTCGAAGGACGGGCGCTTGCCGCCGAGCGCGACATCGCGCGGCAGCACATAGGGAGCCGCGATCAGCGCAAGGATCGCCACCGGTGCGCCCATGACGAGCGTCGCCCGCCAGCTGATGATCGTGGCGGCGCCGCCGAGCACCATGCCGAGCACGAAGCCGGTGGCACCCGTCGAGGCGAAGACGCCGAGCGCCTTGGCGCGGGCGTTCCCTTCCCCGAAGACGGAGAGCAGCAGGGCGAGTGCGGCAGGCGCGGTAAAGGCGGCGGCTATGCCCTTGATCAGACGGGCGGCGATCAGCGTCGGGCCGCTGTCCACGAAGCCGCCGGCGATGCTGGCGGCGGCGAAGACAGCGAGCGACCAGAGGAAGACGCGGCGATGGCCAAAGACATCGGCGACGCGGCCGCCGAGCAGCAGGAAGCCGCCATAGCCCAGCACATAGGCGCTGACGGCCCATTGCAGCGAGGTGGCGGGCATCCCAAGTTCAGCCTGGATGGCGGGCAGTGCGACGCCGATGGTGGAGACGTCCATGGCATCAAGAAAATTGGCGGCGCAGAGCAGCAGCAATGCCAGCCCGGCGCCCCTTGGCGATTGGGAGAGTGTCATCGAAATCGTTCCTTTCGGCTGCCGCAGTTGGGAGGAAGCGGCAGGGAACGAGAAAATGACCATCTCCTAATCCTATTGCAAATTGATAGTACCCATGGCAGGTATTACTGATAATGATAAACGATGCGACCCTCAGAAAGATCGACCTGAACCTGCTTCTTGCCTTCTCGGTGCTGATGCAGGAGCGCAATGTCAGCCGCGCGGCCGAACGGCTGTTGCTCGGGCAGCCCGGGCTTTCAGCCGCCTTGAAGCGGTTGCGAGAGGCGCTGAACGACGAACTTTTCGTGCGCGTCGGGCGCGGCCTGCAGCCGACGCCGCGGGCGCTGTCGATCGCCCCGGTCATCGAAGAGGCGCTCACCTGCATCGAGAAAGCCATCCGTCCGCCCGCCGCCTTCGATCCCGCGAGCTATGAAGGCGAATTCCGCATCAGCATGTGCGACAATCTCGAGACTGCCTTCTTCGGCCCGCTGGCGGCGCGCCTGCGGCAGCTGGCGCCCGGGGCGAAGCTGATCGGCGTCGCCTCGGAAAAGCGAGAGGCGGCAAAGCTTCTCGATGACGGCGCCTATGACTTCAGTGTCGCCGTCCATGACGAACCGGCCTCATGGCACGTACGGGAGCCGCTGTTCGAGCAGTGCTCGATGTCGATCTACGACCCAACCCAGTTGCGTCTCAAGGCACCGCTCGGGCTCGCAGACTTCGTCGCCAACCCGCATATCACCATCGCCTATGACAGCGATGCGGCTGCGACGACGCTCGACATCGCGCTTGCCCGCATCGGCCAGAAGCGGACGGTTGCCGCCAGCGTACCCCGCTTCTCGGCGCTGCCGACGGCGCTGAAGGCGATGCCGGCGATCGCGACGGTGCCCGAAGCAATCGCCCGCTGCATGGCGCAGCTGCACGGCCTGGCGATCGCCAGGCTGCCCTTCGACATTCCGGCCGATCCCGTCTCCATGCTTTACCGCCGCGTCGACCAGGCCGATGGCCGGGCCGTCTGGTTCCGCAGACTGTTCATCGAGGTGGCATCGGCCGCCCTCGAAGCCTCGGGATGCACGACCACGATTGCGAAAAAAGCCGCTGCTTAACGACTTGTTTGCCAAGCTGCCTTAAAAAAGCCGATCACGAAATGTGTTTGGCATAATCGGGAACGTGAGGTACAACGTCTCGCCGAGTGATTTGGGGCTGGACCGATAAAACTTGGGAGGCACTGCCGTTGAGGGGCAAAACCATCTCCGCGATTTTGTTCGCAGGACTGGCCGTCACGGGTTGCAGCACGGCCAACGAGCCGGACGCACTCGATGCCAAAGCAACACCCGCAGCGAAGAAGACCGTCGCCGCCGCTCCGGGCAAAGTCACCTATAATTACACCGCCAAGGACCGCGAGTGCCTGAAGCGCGCGATGTATTTCGAATCCGAGCATTCGGATCGTGACGGCTATATGGCCGTCGGTACTGTGGTGATGAACCGCCTGACCTCGCAGGCCTATTCCGATTCCATCTGCGGCGTTGTCGGCCAGAAGAAGCAGTTTGCGCCTGGCGTTCTGACCCGCACCGTCGAGCCGGTCGCCGAGCCGCAGCTCGATGCTGCCGCCGACGACATTCTGCGCGGCGCCCGCCATCCGGGCGTCAAGGAAGCGATGTTCTTCCATACCGAGGGGCTGAGATTCCCCTATGGCAATATGCACTACGTCACCGCCGCCGGCGGCAATGTCTTCTACGAGAAGCGCGGCAAGGACGGCGAATTGCAGACGCCGGCGCCGATGCCTTCCTATGAAGTGGCGATGAACTACGTCTCCAACGACCAGCGCTCGGGCGCCGTCCAGTTCGCCGGCGTCGAGCAGTATAGCGCTGCGCCGCAGCCGGCCCCGGCAACGCCTGCCGTCGGCGCCCCACCGCCGCCTTCGACACAGGTCGCCTATACGCAGGTCGCCGCCGCCGATCCGGATTCACCGGCGCCGTTCGAAATCCTGCTGCCGGAAACCGGCCCGGTCCCGGCCGCCATGCCCGGCGAAGCCGCGCCCGCACCCGCCCTGGCCCTCCAGCCCGCCTCCACAGGCTCGCTGCCGCAGGCCTCGCAGATGCAGATGCAATTCCAGGCGCAGCCGGCACCCCAGACCCTGCAGGCACCACAGCTGCAGCCCGCCGCCGATGTGCTGACCCCGCCCACCCGCGTCGTCCTGCCAACGCCGCGCCCGGCCTACAACAGCGCATCGCTCAATCTCGGGCCGCTGCGCGCTGGCGGCTAAAGCCGGACCGCTCAATTGAAAAAAAGCTCCCTGGCTTACGCCACGGGAGCTTTTTTATTGGGCTTACGTCTTCGCTTGATTACCGCGTCTTGCCCTCATCGGCCTGCATCACGGCAGGCGCGAAGCGGCCGCGTTCGTCGGCTTCCATCAGCTCGTTGCTGACATTGCGGATATGGCGGGCCATCGCCTTGTAGGCGGCGTCGGGATTGCGCAGTTTGAGCGCCGTCAGAACCGCATGGTGATCGCCGATCCACAGCGGCCGTACGCTGGGTGCGTGAATGTGCTCATGCAGCTTCTTCCACATCAGCGACTCGTCGCGCTGCACCCAGAGCGCCTCGACGATCGAGACGATGATCGCGTTGCCGGTCATCCTGGCGATGGTCATGTGGAAATCGCGGTCGCCCTTTTCGTTGAGCAGGGTGACATCGGTCTCGTGTTCCATCTGCGCAATGCATTCTTCCAGCACCGCGATATCGTAATTCGTCGCCCGCTCGGCGGCCATCGCCGCGGCGCTGGATTCGATCGCAAGCCGGGCTTCCAGTAACTCGAACGGTCCCGGCCCGGCATCGGCATTGATCTTGTCGAAATTCACCTGGTTGCCGCGCACCGGCAGCACGACGATACCGGCCCGGCCCTTCACTTCGACAAGGCCGCGCATTTCGAGCGCGATCACCGCCTCGCGTACGACGGGGCGGCTGACCTCGAGCTCTTCCGCAAGCTCGCGCTCGGAAGGCATGCGCCAATCGGGATTCTTGACATTCGCCTCGATCATCCGGGCGATGCGCCGCGCGACGATCTGGTAGAGCCGCTGTTCCCCCTGGACCCTCAGCGGTGGTGCGGCTGCTTCCATCTTTTTCTCCTTGCGCGCCACCCTCTCAAGCCGGGTGGCGCCGTTTTGATAACCAGCCTCAGGCGCTGGCGGCCATGCGGCGCTCTTCTTCCGGCAGCCACGAGCGGTAGAGCGGATGCTCTGCCGTGATCGGCATCGGTGTCGGCTTGCCGGTGCGCTGCGAATAATAGGCAGCGGTGACGAGTTCCAGCGAATTGCGCGCATCCTGCAGCGTCACCGGCGGCTCCTTACCGTCCATGATCGCCTGATGGAACAGCTCGAACTGGCGCGTGTAGCCGTCTTCCGTCGGCTCGTAGCCGGCAAGCGCGTCATCGATCCGCTTCTGGTGCTCTTCTGTCCCGGCGATGAAGGTCCAGGGATCGCGGCCCATCGTGTAGGGCTCAAGGATGCTTTCGGCAACGAGATCGTGGAAGCAGAAGCGCAGACGGGAGATCTCCTTGCGGGAACCCAGCGTCATCGACAGCGTTGCCAGCGAGCCGTTCTGCATCTTGACGGCAAGCGCCATCGTGTCCTCGACCTCGATCTTGTTCACCAGCGTCGCGCCATAGGCGAAGACCTCTGCGCAGGCGCCATGTACGTAGTTCAGCATGTCATGGGCATGGATCGCATGGCCGAGAAGGCCGCCGCCGAGCTCGCTCTTCCACTTGCCACGCCACGGAACCTCATAATAGGCAGGACCGCGCCACCAATGGGTCTCGATCGTCGTCATGAACGGCCGGCCAGTCAGGCCGAGTTCGATCAGCCGCTTCAGCTTCTGCAGGCCGGACCCATAGCGATACTGGAAGATCGGCATCAGCTTCCTGCCATTGGAGCGGGCGACGATGCGGCTCATCTCGTCGACATCGGCGATCGAGCCGAAAAGCGGCTTCTCGCAGATGACATGCTTGCCTGACTCGATACCCTTCTTGCAGAGCTCGAAATGCGAATCCGGCGGGGTCGAGACGTCGATGATGTCGAGATCGTCGCGGGCGAAGAGCTCGTCGGCATTCTGCGTATATTCGGGGATGCTGTGCTTGGCGCACAGTTCGCGGCCGCGATCTTCATCGAGAGAGCAGAGAACGGGAACCTCGAAGAGATCCTTGTTCCAGTCGTAGCCGATCATGTGGCGGGCGGCGATACCGGCGCCGATGACGCCAACGCGCAATTTCTTGGTCATGATATCTCCTCCTAGCGTCCGCCGAGCCGGACGGCCTTGGTCTGCGCTTCCAGCGAAAGGCGGCAGACCTCATAGACATGCGCCTGGGTCATCGCCGTTTCGGAGCGGTCGCGAACGTCGGCGGTGAAGGCGTCGAAGTAATCGAGCTTCTCGTCGCTGCAATCGATGTGCCTGTTTTCCGTGCCGTTGACCAAGAATAGGTGGTCCTTGCCGGGACGGCCGGAAATATCGATGTACTTGCGCAGCTCGATATAGCCTTCGGTGCCGAGAATGGTCAGGCGCCCGTCACCCCAAGTGCCGAGACCTTCGGGGGTGAACCAGTCGACGCGGACATAACCGGAACCGCGATCCGAGCGCAGCAACACCTCGCCGAAATCCTCGAATTTCGGCTTTTCCGGCATGCCGAAATTGCCGATCGAGCTGGCGACGACTTCGCCCGTGGTCGAGCCGGTATAGAAGAGGAACTGGTCGACCTGATGCGATGCGATGTCGACGATGATGCCACCGAAAGCTTCGGGATCGAAGAACCAGTCCGGCCGGGTCGGCAGCTGCAGCTTATGCGGCCCCATCCCGATCGTCTGAATGACCTTTCCGATCGCGCCTTCCTTGACGAGCTTCCCCGCCTTGACGGCGGAGCGCACGCAATGGCGCTCCGAGAAGCAGATCGAGAAGATGCGGCCGGTCTCGGCAACGGTCTTCTTCACCTCTTCCAGCTGCGCGAAAGTGGTGACGCCAGGCTTGTCGGTCATTACATCCTTGCCGGCCTTCATGGCGCGGATCGCCAGACCGGCGCGATCGCGCGGGATCGCGGCGATGCAGATGACATTAATCGACGGATCGGCAAACAGCGCCTCGCGGTCGATCTGCGGCGTATCCGGATAGGTCTTCTTGAAATTATCGAGCAGCGCCGGGACCGAAGTTTTCGGGCAATAGCCGACAAACTCCCCACCCGCCGCAAGCAATCCCTTCACGTGATCGAACGTATGCCCATGGTCGATCCCGACGACGGCAAATCTCAACATTTTGGTATCTTCCTCCTGCTCGGACGGCACCTCAGCACCATCCATCTCCTCTAGTAACCATTCAGATACTTGCGTCGATTCTGTGTCAAGCAATGTTTGCCGGACGAATGCGACAAATTCCCACTCCTTCCCGGCAGGAACTGAATCCACGCTCTTTGCGTTTTCCCGGCTGTTCCTCCCTCATGAACGAGAGCCGCCGTGACCCAGACCAAGCGCAAGACACCGCAACTGGATGAAGACGAACGCGTGGAGACGGGAAAGGGCGCGAGCCCGCAGACGGCAAGTCCCGAAGCAGAGCAGCCGGACGAGACGGAAGAGAAGAAGCCGTCGATCATCCGCCGCCATCCGCTGGCAACGCTGTTGATCGTCGTCGCGATCATTGCCGTTGCCGTGATCGGTTATTTCGTCTGGCTCATCTATTTCCATCCTTATGAAAGCACCGACGACGCCTTTATCGATGCGCGCAGTTTTTCGGTTGCGGCCAAGATTTCCGGCTACGTCGCGGATGTTCCGGTCTCCGATAACCAGCATGTCGATGCTGGTGCGGTGATCGCCAAGATCGATCCGCGCGACTATCAGATCGCGCTGGATCAGGCGAACGGGCAGATCGGCGTTGCCAAGGCGGCGGTCGCGAGCGCCGATGCGCAGATTGCGGCTGCGGGTGCAGCGATCGACGAGGCGAAGGCGCAGCAGACATCGGCGGCCGCCGCCCTCCAATATGCCAAGGACGAGAACGACCGCCAGCAGCAGCTGGTGAAGAGCGGCGCGGGCTCCGAACAGGCGGCACAGCAGGCCGCATCGACGCTCCGCCAGGGCCAGGCGAGCTATGCCCAGTCGCAGGCAAGCGTGACTTCGGCCGTCAAGAACCAAGCGGCAGCCGAGGCGCAGAAGGCAAGCGCGATCGCCAGCCTGCATCAGGCCGAGGCGCAGGCCGAAGCTGCCCAGCAGAACCTCGACTATACGACGATCACCGCCGCCCAGCCGGGCCGCGTCGTCAAGCTCAGCGGCTCGAAGGGTCAATATGTGCAGGCCGGTCAGGCGATCTCGATGTTCGTGCCAGACGAAATCTGGGTGACCGCCAATTTCAAGGAAACCCAACTGACCGACATGCGCCCCGGCCAACCGGTCGATCTGACGATCGATGCCTATCCGGATCATGTGCTGAAGGGAAAGATCGATTCCGTGCAGCCCGGCTCCGGGACCGCCTTCTCGCTGCTTCCGGCCGAGAATGCGACGGGCAACTACGTGAAGGTTACCCAGCGCGTGCCGGTCAAGATCGTCGTCGATAACTGGCCGAAGGACATCGCCATCGGCCCCGGCATGTCGGTGATCCCCACGGTCACGGTGCGGCCGAGGAACTGACATGAGCGGCGCAGCAACCACGGCCGGAGGCGCACCAAAAGCTGCGTCCGGCACCTCGAACCCATGGCTGATCGCCATGGTCGTGTCGCTCGCGACCTTCATGGAAGTGCTCGACACGACGATCGCCAATGTGGCGCTGCGCTACATTTCCGGCGGACTGGCCGTCAGCGCCGACGAGGCCTCCTGGGTCGTCACCACCTATCTCGTCTCGAACGCGATCATTCTGGTCGCCTCAAGCTTCATCGCCAAGCGCTACGGGCGGCGGCGCTTCTATCTGCTCTGCCTCGCGACATTCACGGTCGCCTCGATTTGCTGCGGCCTCGCCTGGAACCTCCAGTCGCTACTGGTCTTCCGGATGATCCAGGGCTTTGCCGGCGGCGGTATGGTCCCGATCTCGCAATCGATCCTCGCCGATTCCTTCCCGCCCGCCAAACGCGGCCAGGCCTTCGCGATGTTCGGCGTCGCCGTCGTCGTCGCGCCTGTCATCGGCCCGACGCTTGGCGGCTATCTCTCTGACAATTTCTCCTGGCACTGGTGTTTCCTGATCAACGGTCCAGTCGGCGTCTTCGCCTTCATCCTCGTCTACATGCTGGTGAAGGAGCCTGAATCGCTGAGGAAAGAACGCGCCGAGATGCGCAGGAAGGGAACGCGTTTCGACATCACCGGCTTCCTGCTTGTTGCCACGTTCCTCGGCGCGCTGGAGCTGGTTCTCGACCGTGGCCAGACCGAGGACTGGTTCGGCTCCAATTTCATCATCGTCACATCGGCGATTTCGGCGCTCGCGCTTCTGCTTGCCATTCCCTGGCTGCTGACGAAATCGAACCCGGTGATCGACGTCCGTCTGCTGGCAAGCCGCCAGTTCGGCGCCTGCGTCATCGTCATGCTGGCGACGGGCGCGATCCTGATCGCCACCACGCAGTTCGTGCCGCAGGTGCTGCAGACCAACTACGGCTACACCGCGACCTGGGCCGGTCTGGCGCTGTCTCCGGGCGGGCTGGTGACGATGGCAATGATGTTTGCGGCCGGCCGCCTGACCGGCATGTTCCAGCCGAAATATCTGATCGCCATCGGCATGGGCATCATCGCGCTTGCAATGTGGGACATGACGCGGCTGAACGCCGACCTGAACTTCGGCTTCTTCGTCTGGTCACGCCTCTATCTCGGCCTCGGCCTGCCGCTGATCTTCATCCCGATCACCGCGGCCTCCTATGATGGCCTGCGCCCCGACCAGACCGACCAGGCCTCGGCGCTGATCAATGCGGCGCGCAATACCGGCGGCTCGATCGGCGTGTCGATCGCCTCGAACGTGCTGGCGCATCGCGAACAATGGCATCAGAGCCGGCTGGTCGAGCATGTGATCCCGTCGGATCCCGGCTATACCAATGCCTTCAACCAGGCGACCCAGTTCTTCACGGACCGCGGCTCAAGCCTGCTCGACGCGCAGGCGCAGGCGACAGGCTGGATCGGCACGCAGGTGCAGACGCAGGCGAGCTATCTCGCCTATATCGACGTCTTCCATGTGCTGATGGTGATCTCGGCGCTGATGGTGCCGCTGGCGCTCATCCTGCGGCGCATCGACCTGAAACACGGCGCTGCGCCCGGCGGCCACTAAAAGTTCAGTGGCCGTCGACCGGGACCGCTTCCTCGGGGACTGTCTCTTTCAGGTTCTTGCGGTGGAAGATGAAGAGGCCCGCAAACACGATGATGACAGCGCCGACGATGATCTGCGCATCCGGCACGTCGCTGAAGAAGATATAGCCAAGCACGATCGCCCAGAGCAGCAGCGTATATTGCAACGGTGCGAGAAGCGAAGCGGGCGCGAGTTTCAGCGCCCGGGTAATCAGCAGATGCGCGCAGGTGGCAACGACGCCGAGAAGCAGCATGCCGCCCCAGTCGATCATGCTCGCCTGCCGCCAGTCGCCAGTCAGGAGCACCACGGCGATACCGGTCGCCAGCGCCGCAAGTGTCTGCCAGGTCACCAGCGTCGTGTCGCTGGTAGAGCGCAGATAGCGGTTCATGACGAGCGTCAGCGCGAAGGAGAGACTGCCGGCCAGGCCGAAGAGCGACGGTAGCGACAGCATCGCCGAGGAGGGACGCAGCGCAATGATGACGCCGACAAAGCCGACGAAGACCGCGAGCCAGCGCCGCCAGCCGATCTTTTCGCCCAGGAAGAAATGCGACAGCGCCGCGACGTAGATCGGCCCGGCCATATAGAAGGTCATGACATCGGCGAGCGGCAGATAGGCGACCGCCGCATAGAAGAGGCCGACATCGCAGGTGGTCATCAGCACTCGCATCAGATGGAGCGGTTTCCGCTCGACCCGGAACAGCGCGCCCGGCCCCTGGCGGGCAATCATCGGCCCGAGCACGATGAAGGCGCCGACAGAGCGAATGACAAGCACCTGGCCGACCGCGAAGCTCGCCACCAGCCATTTGCCCATCGCGTCGTTCAGCGCGAAAAGCATATCGCCGATCAGCATGAAGACGATGCCTGTCATGATGACATTTCCGGCTGCCGCCGTCGCTGAACTCGGTTTCATTTTTCCTGCATTGCCCCGCTATGCCGGCGCAATCGGCGCCGAATGCGGCTTCGTCCTTAACCGCAGCGATGTCAAGCGTTCGATGATGCTAATTCGCGCGAAGAGGGTTTGGGGATGGGTCAGTGGATGGTTCGCGGCGGGGCGGGGGACGTCGCGGGAACGGGTTTGGCGCTGCTGTGGAGATCGGCAGCGGCGGCGGCGAGCCCCAGAAGCGCGGCTCTCAGCTGTGCATCGGTGCTTTTGCCGGCACCAAGTTCGAAGACGGCATCCCACAACTCATCCGCGATCACGCGCAGATTGTCATGGCCGCCACCAAGCAATTCACAGATGTTCTCGACCTTGAGGACCGTATCCTGCACCAGGTCTCGCTTCCCGACATCGGAAAGATCAGTGACTTTATTGGCAACCGACACAAGCTTTATGACAAGTGCAGGAATTGTTTCTTCGCGATACATCAAATTCCCCGTCTACTGATTGCAGTATAATCGGATATTCGTCGCGATTCTACCGCCCCCAATTGGGTGAAACGGTGAAAAAGTCCGGGCTGGAACGACTGCACTGTGGAAAACGGCCGGACGGCGGGCTATGCCGTTACCCAGTTGAAGGCCAATGCGTTTCCGGAGGCTCCCATGACACCCGATTCCACCCTCGCCGCCCTTGCCGAAGAAGCCAAGGGATGGCGCCGCACCATCCACCAGCACCCGGAGCTGCTTTTCGATCTGCCGAAGACATCCGCACTCGTGACCGAGAAGCTGAGGGAATTCGGCTGCGATGAAGTGGTGACCGGGCTCGCCACATCCGGCGTCGTTGCTGTCATCAACGGTTCGCGCGGTGCGGGAAAGACGATTGCGCTCCGCTGCGACATGGATGCCCTGCCGATGTCGGAGCAGACGAACCTTCCCTATGCCTCCAAGGTTGAGAACATGATGCATGCCTGCGGCCATGACGGGCACACCGCCATGCTGCTTGCGACCGCCAAGCATCTCGCCGCCAATCGCGACTTCGCCGGCAAGGCCGTCCTGATCTTCCAGCCGGCTGAAGAAGGCGGCGGCGGCGGCCGGGTGATGATCGAGGAAGGCGTGCTCGAGCGCTTCGGCATCGAGGAAGTCTATGGCATGCATAATGAGCCGGGTCTCGCGGTCGGTTCCTTCGCGATCCGCAGCGGCCCGCTGATGGCTGGCGGCGACCGCTTCGTCATCACCATCAACGGCAAGGGTGGCCATGCCGCCTCTCCGCATCTCAGCCACGACCCCGTCGTCGTCATGGCGCATATGATTTCCGCGCTGCAGTCGATCGCCTCGCGCTTTACCGATCCCTTCGATCCGGTTGTCGTGTCGATCACCTATGTCAACGGCGGCAGCGAGCGGGCGCTGAACGTCATCCCACCAGCCGTCAAGATCGGCGGCACGATCCGCACCATGCAGCCGAAGACCCGCAAGGCCGTCGAGGCCCGCTTCCGCGACGTGGTCACCATGACCGCCAAGGCCTTTGCCGCCGAGGCCGAAATTGACTGGCGCCCGGGCTACCCTGTGACCGTCAACGATGCCGAGAAGACCAAGGTCGCCGTATCGGCCGCCCGCCGAGTTGCCGGCGACGGCCGCGTCGACGACAACTATCCGCCGACCATGGGGTCGGAAGATTTCTCCTACATGCTGGAGAAGCGGCCCGGCGCCTTCATCTGGCTCGGCAACGGCGACAGTGCCGACCTGCACAACCCGGCCTATGATTTCAACGATGGCGCGATCATTCACGGCGTCAATTACTGGCTGGCGCTGGTCGGGCAGCAGCTGGCGCCCGCAGCGAAATAATCCGGCCGGCCGAGAGACAGGACACAGAGATGACCGACACTTCCACATTGACCCTCGCCGAGCTCGAAGCCCGCGTCGTGGCGATTTTCCGCAAGGCCGGGATGAATGCCATCCAGGCGGCGGCCGTCACCCGGGTGATCACCGCGGGCGAGCGCGATGCCTGCAAATCGCACGGCATCTACCGTATCGAAGGCGTGCTGCGCACCATCAAGGCGGGCAAGGTGACGCCGGATGCGGCGCCCGAAGTCGAGCCACAGCCAGAGCAGTCGGCGATCGTCAAGGTCAATGCCAGGGGCGGCTTTGCCAATCCTGCTTTCGAACTCGGCCTGCCGCTGCTTGCCGAGCGCGCCCGCACGTCAGGCCTTGCGGCCCTCGTCATCAACGACTGCACGCATTTCTCCGCACTCTGGCCGGAGGTCGAGGCGGTCGCCGCCGAAGGGCTCGCGGCCATCGTCATGTGCCCGAGCTATGCGACGGTCGCGCCGGCAGGCGGCAACAAACCGCTGCTCGGCACCAACCCGCTCGCCTTCGGCTGGCCGCGCCCCGACAAGACGCCTTATGTCTACGATTTCGCCACCTCGGTCGCCGCCCGCGGCGAAATCGAGCTGCATCGCCGCGCCGGAAAGAAACTGCCCGAGGGCTGGGCGATCAACGCCAACGGCGAACCGACGATCGAGCCGGAAGCCGCACTCGCCGGCGCCATGCTGCCCTTCGGCGGCCACAAGGGTTCGGCGATCAGCACCATGGTCGAGCTCCTCGCTGGTATCATGATCGGCGACCTCACCAGCCCTGAAGTCCTCGAATATCTCGGCACCACGACGCTCGCCCCGCGCCACGGCGAACTGGTGCTCGCCTTCTCGCCGAAGGCCTTCGCCGCCGGCCGCACGGGCGATCCCTTCGCCCGCGCCGAACTGCTCTTCGAAGCTATCGCCGGCCAGGGCGCTCGGCTTCCGTCGCAGCGGCGGTATACGGCACGCGTGAAGTCGCTTGCCGAGGGGATTGTGCTGACCAAGGCAGAGATCGAACAGCTTGATCGTCAGCTGGCGCTTGGGTTGGATTCTGTGGGGTGAATAGCGCAGCGGCCTGACCTCACCACCAACGCCGACCTGGCGTGTTGGAGCTAGCTGGCGTCCGCAAACTCCCCTCATCCCTGTGCTTGTCACAGGGATCCAGCCGGCCCAAGTCTTTGGGCCGAAGAGACTCTTCCCACCGCGCAGACGCGCGGTGACTGGATTCCTGTGACGAGCACAGGAATGAGGGAAGAGCTTGGAGAGCCGCCCAAAGCAAAAACGGCCGGGGAAACCCCGGCCGTTTGAAATTCAGGACCTATAAGCCCCTCAGGCCTTGTACTTCGCAACCGCACCCGGGAGCTTGCTCCACTCGGCGTACCAGCTGTTGAACAGCTTGAACTGGCTCTCGACATAGCCGCGCTGGCTGTCGCTCAGAACGTCGCTTTCGTTGAAGTGCAGCGTGTATTCCTCGTCGCCCTTCAGCACCATCATGTGCTTGAAGAACAGCACGAGATCCGGGCCTTCGTCGAAGGAAGAGAGAACGGCGAGTGCCTGTTCCAGTTCCTGGGCGCGCTGGCGGGCGTCGACGTCACCCTTGGCTGCAGCCTGGGAGAGGTTGCACAGCGTGATGACTTCCTTCGGCAGGACGTTGCCGATGCCGGTGATGGCGCCGGTTGCGCCGCAATTGACGAAGCCGTGGAAGACGGCCGTGTCGACGCCGATCATCAGCGAGACGCCGTCGTCGCGGCTGGTGATGTTTTCAGCCGCATAGCGCATATCGGCCGGGCCACCGAATTCCTTGAAGCCGACGAGGTTGGAGTGTTCAGCGCGCAGCGCGAAGAACAGGTCGGCGCGGGTGGCGAAGCCGTAATAGGGGCTGTTGTAGATGACAGCCGGAAGATCGGGAGCTGCCGAGAGGATCGCCTTGAAATGCGCCTTCTGGGCTGCGATGACCGAGCCGCGGGACAGCACGCGCGGGATGACCATCAGGCCCTGAGCGCCGACCTTCTGCGCATGCGCCGCATGGGCAGCGGCCGACGCGGTGTTGACCGCACCGGTGCCGACGATGACGGGGACGCCGGCCTTGACCAGGCGCTCGACGCCTTCCATGCGCTGCTCGTCGCTGAGAAGCGGCCAGTCGCCCATGGAGCCGCAATAGACGACGGCCGACATACCGTCGGCGATCAGCTGCTTGCCCTTGCGCACCAGCTGATCGAAATCAGGCGTGCGGTCCTTCTTGCAGGGGGTCATGAGCGCCGGGATGACGCCGGAAAAGATCTTGGCCTTCATGTCAAACTCCTTCAGCGGATAACGAATGATCGTGGCTACAAAGGCGCAAAATCAACTGCGCTTCAAGCTCTGATATATCATCTACACTTTGTATTTTATTTGTCGACAACAAATCGACGCCCTCTCACAAATCGATATCGTGCCGCTGGTTCCGCGAAAACAGCGTCTGGATCTGGGCGACGATCTGCTCGGCATGCGCCTTCGCGAGCCGGTCGGCAGCGTCGATGTCGCGGGCCTCGATGGCGGCGATCATGTCCTCGTGCTCGTCGACGAATTGCTGCGGCAGCCGGTCGCCATAGGACTGGTAATAAAGCCTCAGAATCCGGCGCCCCTCGTCGAGCAGCCGGTTGAACAGGCTGATGTAATAGGGATTGCGCCCGGCCACGGCGATCGCCGCATGCAGCGCGGCGTTGGTGGCGATCATTTCCAGCGCATCCTGCGCCTCGGCGGCAGCGGTAAAGCGCGCCTGCTCCGCCCGGATCGCCTTCAGATCCTCGGGGCGATGATATTGCGCCGCAAGCCGCGTCGTCACCCGGTACATCAGGACGAGCGCATCGAAGAAGGTGTGCATATTGAGGAAATCGATATTCGCCACCATCGTCGAGCGGTTCGGCAGCGTATCGATCAGTCCCTCGCCCGAAAGCCGCACCAGCGCCTCGCGGATCGGCGTGCGCGACATGCCGAACCGCTCGGCGAGCTGCACCTCGTCGATCGGGCTACCCGGCGGCAGCACAAGATCGAGGATCTCGTCGCGCAGCACTTCGTAGACCATCTTCACCCCGGAGCCGCGTTTGCGCTCGGGAACGGAGGCCGGGTCGGTATCGGTCATCGGCAGAATCCTTGTCTCTGACCTATCGAGTAAGGGCGGGCGTCGACGGGATCAATCTTTTTCGGAGAGGCTGCCGATATGGCCCTCAGACCCGGCCCTTCATCGAGCGGATCAGATTGCGGCTGCGTCTCAGCGCCGTGAATGCGGCGCCGATGGAGACGATCCAGAGCGCTGCCCATAAGATGTCGTTGTGAAGCCCGGCGAGCGGTTCGAAGATCGATAGGATGGCGGCACTCGTCACCGTTGCCATGCGGTGCTGCTTGGCCATCGGGCCGGAGAAATCGGCGCCCTGCCCCGAAGCGCGGCCGAGTTCGCGGACATAGGCGGTCAGCACCGCGAAGGCCGCCGCTGCCCAGCCGAGGCCGGGATAGCCGATGCCGAGACCGATGCCGGCAAAGATCAGGATATCGGCGGCGCGGTCCGGAAACTCGTTCCAGAATGGCCCGTCGGCCGCCGCCTTGCCGCCCTCGACGGCGACCATGCCGTCGAAAAGGTTGCAGAGAAGGCGGAGCTGGCAGGAGAGTGCTGCGAGAAGCAGGAAGACGATGCGGGCGGAGCCCAGCCCCTGTCCGGCGAGGTAGAAGAACAGACCGGCGACCGCCGCGGCAAGGATGCTCGCCTGCGAGATCTGGTTCGGGGTAACCGATTTTCCGGCGAGCCAGCGCGCGGTCGACTGCGCCCACCAGCTGTTGCGGCTCGTCAGCGGACGGCGGTCTCCGGTCTCGGTCACGTCAGCTCCTCCCTTTCGATATCGAATAATTATAGAGCGCGGCATAGCTCGTCGAAACGAGAAGCGGCACGGCAATGGTTTTCAGAATTTCAGGCGTGCCGCTCAGCATGTGGAAGGTGACGAGCAGCGTCGCCGAACCCAACAAGGCGATCACCGGCGGCGCGACGAGGCGAAGCGGGCCGGAGAATATCGCCGACAGTCTCTCGACCACCCGCTTCAGAAACAGCGTCAGGCAACCCGACAGCGCGCCCTGCACCAGGCCTGCCAAGAGCATGCGCGGCAGCGGATAGGCGCGATTGGCAAACAGCGCCCAGCTCCCCATCGCCACGAAAGCAAAGGCGACATGAACGGCGCTGCTTCGGCCAAGCCGCGCGACGAGGCCGCTCATGTCAGCGACCACCAGTAGCGGACGAGGTGGAAGAAGATCGGCGCCGAGAAGACCACCGAATCCAGCCGGTCGATCAGGCCGCCATGACCCTCGATGATATGGCCCCAGTCCTTGACGCCGCGGTCACGCTTGATCGCCGACATGACGAGGCCGCCGAAGAAGCCCATCAGCGTGATGATCAGCGCCAGAAGGCCGGCCTGGAACGGCGTGAACGGGGTAATCCACCAGAGCGCCGCCCCGATCAGCGTGGCGCTCGCCACGCCGCCGACGAAGCCTTCCACCGTCTTCGACGGCGAGAGTTTCGGGGCGATCTTGGTTCGCCCGAAGAGCTTGCCCCAGACATATTGCAGCACGTCGGAAAGCTGCACGACGATGACCAGGAAAGCGATGAGCAGAACGTTGCGCCCCTCATATCCCGGGATCGTCAGCGTCAGCAGTGCCGGCACGTGCGAGGCGCAGAAGACGCAGATCATCAGCGCCCACTGCACTTCGGCGATGCGGATCAGAAAGCGCTCGGTATCGCCGCGCAGCACCGAGACGATCGGCATCAGCAGGAAGGCATAGACGGGCACGAAGATGGAATAGATGCCGTATTCCTCCGCCCAGAGGAGATAATACTGGATCGGTAGGACGACGAAGAAGGCCGAGGCCAGCGCCCAGTGATCGGCCCGCTTCGTGTTGGTGAGCGTGATGAATTCGCGCAGTGCCGCAAACGAGCAGAAGGCGAAGAGAATGATGACCCCTGCCCGGCCCGCCAGAAAGGCGATGCCGATGAAGATCACCATGATCCACCAGGCCTTGATGCGGGCGTTCAGGTTTTCGATGGCGCTGTTTGCGCCGTCGGGCGAGAATTTCTTCTGCAGCACATAGCCGACGGCCGAAGCGACGATCAGGATGCCAAAGATGCCGAGAACCAGGGTGATGAGATCGGATTGCGCCTCGTTCATTCCGCAGCCCCTGCATGCTTGGGAGACAGCGCCAGCAATGCCCCGCGCGTCCGCTCGATAAATGCCTCCTTGGCCTCGCCCGCCTCAAGCCGCATCGGACTGCCGAAGGTGACGGTGCAGATCAGCGGGATCGGTACGATCTCTCCCTTCGGCATGACGCGGTTGAGATTGTTGATCCAGACGGGCACGAAATCGAGTTCCGGCCGTGCCTCGGCGAGATGGAAAATGCCGCTCTTGAAGGGCAGGAGCGGCTCCTCGGTCTGGTTTCTCGTGCCTTCGGGGAAGACGATCAGCGACGAACCGCTGTCGATCGCCGCCGCCATCTGCTCGATCGGGTCCTCGGTCCGGTGCTCCCTGTCACGCTGGATCAACACCGAGTTGAAGACATCGCGGCCAATGAAGGTGCTGAGCGATGACTTCAGCCAGTATTCGGCGCCGGCGACCGGCCGGGCGCGCCGCCGCATCCGGGGCGGCAGCACCGCCCAGACGAGGATGAAATCGCCATGGCTGGAATGATTGGCAAAATAGACGCAGCGGCGGGGCGGCAGCCCCTCCGCCGACCAGATGGCACGCACCGCTGTGATGGCGCGCGCAAAGAGCACGATCGCCACCGCTGCAGGCTTGGCTAAGAAACGTCGCAAGTCTTGCATCGAGGTTCCTGCATTCAGGGTTGCAGAAACCTAGCCGCGTTTTAGGCGGACGTGAAGCAGCGCGGTGAGCCGGGTAAGATTTCCACAGGCGGCCGGCGTCAGGCCGACCGTGCTTCGCTTTCCTCGGCCTCCGCCGAAACCAGGATCTTGTCGACACGGCGGCCGTCGAGATCGATGACCTCGAAGCGCCAGCCGTTCTTGACGAAGCTCTCGCCGAGTTCCGGCAGGTGCTTCAGTTCCTCGAGGATCAGGCCCGCAACCGTCTGGAACTCGATGTCGTCATCGAGCTTGAAGCTCATGAACTCGGCGAATTCGTCAATCGGCGTCCAGCCGGAAACCAGGTAGGAACCATCCGTGCGGCGAACGATCGCCTGCTCTTCGGACGGACCTTCGAGCAATGCGCCCATGATCGCTTCCATGATGTCACCGGACGAGATGATGCCTTCGAAATGGCCATATTCGTCATAGACGAGCACCATATGCACCGGCGACTTGCGGATCGCCTGGATCGCATGGGTGGCGGTCGACAGGTCCGAGATGACGGGGACTTCGTGGGCCAGCGCCTGGATATCCGCATGGCCGTTGCTGTTCATCGCGTCATAGTAATCCTTGACGAAGAGCACGCCGAAGACTTCGTCGGAACTGCCGCGGCGCACCGGAACGCGCGAACGGCGCGTCTCTTGCAGCTGCTTGCGGATTTCTTCCGGAGTGTCGTCGATATCGACGACCTCGACATCGCGGCGCGGCGTCATCAGGGCGCGCGCGGTGCGGTCGGCCAGGCGCATGACGCCTGAAATCATTGCCGACTCCTCGCTCTCGATAACGCCGGCGCTCTGCGCCTCGGCAAGAACGGTCTTGATCTCTTCGTCGGTCACGCCATCGCTGACCTTGCCGGACTGGCCAAGCAGCCTCAGCACCAGCTTGCCCGATGCATCGAGCAGCCAGACGAGCGGCAGCGCGAATTTCGACAGCACGACCATGGCCGGCGCCACCTTGGCGGCAACCGCTTCCGGCTCCCGCAGCGCGATCTGCTTTGGCACCAGTTCGCCGACGATCAGCGACAGATAGGTGATGGCGACGACGACGGTACCGACGCCGAGCGCATCGGAGAGTGCGGGACCAACACCCTGCTCGGAGAGCCACTGTGTCAGGCGGCCGCCGAGGGTGGCGCCCGAAAAGGCACCCGAGAGAACGCCGACCAGCGTGATGCCGATCTGCACGGTGGACAGAAAGCGTCCGGGATTTTCAGCAAGTCTGATGGCTTGAGTGGCGCCCCGGCTTCCGTGATCGGCGAGAACTTTTAGACGGGCGGGACGGGAAGAAACGACAGCAAGTTCAGACATGGCGAGCACACCGTTCAGAACGGTGAGCAATACCACGATAATGATTTCGACTAACAAAAGAAGCCTATAACATCGACAAGGATGGCCCCAAGATAAGGGCAAAGCGCTGACAATGAAAGCAAACGATCCGCGGAATTGCGGATATTTTTCAGTTCTCTTCTGACATTTCCGGGAGGAAGGCGTGTACCGGGACGCCTCCGAACCGCTACACGCTGGCCTTGCGGAAGAGCATCGCCGCCTCGTCGACGGTCACCAGGGCGGTCACCGCCTGGCCATGTTCGATGCCCGAGGAGATCAGCGGCGAGGCGTCACCCTCGATGCCATCGGCGGTTACCGTCAGCCCCAATCCATGGCCGAGACCGGCAAGCGCCCGCATCATCCGCGCCGAGCGGTCGTCGTTCAGATTTTCCGTGAAGCGACGGTCGATCTTCACCTTGTCAAGCTTGAATTCCTGGATGTGGTAGAGATTGGAATAGCCGGTGCCGAAATGGTCGAGCGTCATCGTCACGCCGGTTTCCCGCAGTGGCGCCAGCGCCTGCTTGGCGGTCTCGAAATCGCGCACCAGCGTTGCCTCGGCGATTTCCACTTCCAGCCGGTGCGGATCGAAATTGCAGGTCTTCAGGATCGACAGGATGGTCTGGCCGAGATTGGCATCCCGCAGCTGACCGGGGAAGATATCGATCGACAGCCTGGTTTCGCGCGGCCAGTTGCGCGCTCCGGCGCAGGCGCGTTTCAGCACGCTTTCGAACAGCGCATGGATCATGCCGGTCTCTTCGGCGATTGCCAGGAAGCGCTCGACAGGCACTTCCGTCTCTTCCATTTCCCAATAGGGCACGGCCTCGAAAGCGGTCACTTCCCCGGTATTGAGATCGAAGGAGGGCCGGAAGCGCGGTTCGATGGTGCCGTCCGCCATCGCCTTGCGTAGCGCCACTTCCATCTGGCCCCGCTCCTTCAGGAGCAGATCCATTTCCTCTTCGAAGAAGCGGATCGCCGAGCGCTGCTCGCCCTTGGCGCGGTAGAGCGCCACATCCGCCTTTCGCACCAGCTCGCTCGGCTGTTCGCCATCCCGCGGATAGAGCGAGATGCCGATCCCGGTGCCGATCTGGTGGATGATCGTGCCGGTGGCGATCGGATCGGCAAAGGCCTGGACGATGCGCATCGCGAGCGTCGTCGCGGCTTCGGCGCCCAAGAGATGCGGCGCCAGAATGACGAATTCATCGCCGCCGAGACGGGCGACGAGATCGCCGGGCCGCACTGCGGAAAGAAGGCGCTGGGCGACGATCAGCAGCACCTCGTCACCGGCGCCGTGGCCGTAGCTGTCATTGATCTTCTTGAAACCATTGAGATCGAGCAGGAAAATGCCGTGCTGCTGGCCGGCCGCCGGCGGCGAGGAAGCCGCGACGCGCAGCGCGTCGTCGAACTGGCGCCGGTTGGCGAGACCCGTCAACGGATCCTGGAAGGCGAGTTCGCGTGCCTTGCGCTCGGCAACGATGCGGCGCGCCGTCTCACGCTTCTGGTCGATGTAGCGGCGCACGGCAAAGACCAGCATGCCGACGGCGAGCAACCCGCCCAGCATCAGCGCTTCATCGAGCTCGATCGTCTCCTCGGCCGCGCTGACCGCGCCTTCGGTGACGAAGATATCGACCTCGAAGGCGACATAGGCGACGACGAACATCGCCGCTATGAGAATGAGAAGATCGTGTATCGAAACCCGATGCCGCATCTAGAACTGCCTGATATCACTGCGCTTCACGTCTTGTCTCCAAGCGCCTAAACCTGCGCGATTATCGAGGCTGCGCGTTAACGCTTCCTGCACGTGCAGCCTCACCCCGGCACAACTCGACGCGTCATCCACAGGGAACTTTTGTCCGCCTCGCCGGTTCCTTCTCTTCAACGAGCCTGGGGAGAATTATCTCATGACACAGATCCGTGAAACCGAACGCCGCGGCCGCACCCTGCGTGGCCGTCCCTACAGTCTGAGCGAATTTGCGGAAAAATATGGCCTGGAAGATGACCAGGCAGAAGACCTCTTCTCGCGCTTCGGCCCGTCCTCGATCGAACTCGATCTGCTGATGGCCGCAAAGCGCCGTCCTCCGATCCGCCTTGAACAGGTCCTGCTCTGAGACAGGCCTTCAGTTTGGCCGGACATGCCGGTTTGTGACGCAAAGGACGGGTGATGAACACCACGGCGACAGCGACAAAGAAAGGCAAGGCGAACCCGGCGATGATGAAGGCGCGGGCCGTTCCGCAGCTGATCGATCCGGACGCCGAACCCTTCGTCGCCGATGCCGTGCGCGAACTCGTCGATTGCAAGATCCCGTTCCTGGTGGCCGGCACCTATGCGGTCTGCGCCTATACCGGCATTACCCGGCAGACGAAGGATTTCGACATCTTCTGCAAGGCAGGCGACTACGGCCGTATCCTCGGGCACTTCAAGGAAAAGGGCTATGTCGTCGAGGTCGAAGACGAGCGCTGGCTCGGCAAGGTCTTCAAGGGCAAGCATTTCTTCGACGTGATCTTCGCCTCGACCAACGGCACCATGCCGGTCGGCGACGACTGGTTTCAGGATGCCCGGCAGGTGGAAATGTGCGGTTCTCCGGTCTGGATCATCAGTCCGACCGAGCTTCTATGGTCGAAATTCTTCGTGCAGCTGCGCCACCGCTATGACGGCGCCGACATCGCCCATGTCATCCTGCGCGCCCATGACAAGATCGATTGGCGAAAGCTGCTCGGATACATGGAAGTGCACTGGGAAGTGCTGTTGATCGCCATTTTGAACTTCCGCTGGATCTACCCGACCGAGCGAGACAAGGTTCCGCAATGGCTGCTCGACGAACTCCTGGAGCGCCTAGCCGCCCAGCGCGAACTACCCCTGCCGCAGATGCGCATCTGCCGCGGCCGCATGTATTCGCGCGTCGATTTCGAAATAGACGTCAAGGAATGGGGCTTTGCCGATGTCGGCGGCGAGGGCCAGCCCCGTGGCGAATGGGAAGATCGAGATGGCTGAGAAGAATAGAAAGGTCCGCGTCGCCGCCGTCGCCGACCTGCACGTGAAGGAAGACGGCGGGAAATCCTACAAGGAGCTGTTCGGCGAAATATCGAGCGTCGCCGACGTGCTCGTCATGGCCGGCGACCTGACCGATCTCGGCAAACCGAAGGAAGCGGAACTGCTCGCATCCGATTTGCGCAGCTGCACTGTTCCCGTTGTCGCCGTGCTTGGCAATCACGACCATGAAAGCGGCTCGGTCGATGACGTGACGCAGATCCTGACGGATGCCGGCGTCAAGCTTCTCAACGGCCAGGCGGCCGAAATCTCGGGCGTTGGCTTCGTCGGCGTCAAGGGTTTCGCCGGCGGCTTCGGCCGCCACATGCTGGGCTCGTTCGGCGAGAGTGCCATCAAGGCGATGGTGGCCGAAAGCGTCGAGGAATCGATGCGGCTGGAAAACGCCATGCGCCAGGTGCGCGCTGAGAAATCCATGGTGATCCTGCACTATGCGCCGATCGCCGAGACCGTGGCCGGAGAGCCGCTGGAAATCTATCCATTTCTCGGCTCCTCGCGCCTTGCCGAGACCATCGACCGTTTCAAGGTCGATGCCGTCGTCCACGGCCATGCCCATCGCGGCACCTATGAGGGCCGCACACCGGGCGGTGCCCCTGTTTTCAACGTTGCTGCCCATATCGAGAAACCGACGGGCAAGGCCTACGCACTTCTGGAGCTTTGAACTGTGAATACCCGGCAAGCGATCTTCCGGAATTTCATGATTTCGACGCTGCCAGCCGCCGATTTCGCCAAGCTGGAGCCGCTGCTGGAGCGCGTCTTACTGCCGCTCGGCGAAGAGGTGGAGAAGCCCAACCAGCCGCTGGAATTTGCCTATTTCATGGAAAGCGGCCTCGCCTCGACCATCGCCTCGATGTCGCGCGGCCGCGATATCGAAGTCGGCGTCATCGGCTGGGAAGGCTTTGTCGGCTCATCACTGGTGCTCTGGGACGACCAGGGGCCATTCAAGACCTATATCCAGATCCCCGGCGAGGCCTATCGCATACGGTCCGGGGAGCTCATGGAACTGATGGACGCCCGGCCGCAGATGCGCCGCCATTTCGGCCGCTTCACCCGGGCGCTGAACCTGCAGGTCGCCTCGACCGCCTGGACCAACGGCCATACCGTGCTGGAAAACCGGCTGGCCCGCTGGCTGCTCATGGTTCATGATCGCATCGAGGGGCAGAAACTGGCGCTGACCCATGAGTTCCTGTCGATCATGCTCGGCGTGCGCCGCCCCGGTGTCACCGTCGCGCTGCATATGCTGGAGGGCAAGGGGCTGATCCGCTCGCACCGCTCCGAGATCACCATCATCGACCGCGAGGGCCTGAAGCAGCAGGCCAATGGCAGCTATGGCCGCACGGAAGCCGAATATGAGCGCGTGCTCGGCTGGAAGATCCGTTGATCAGACCAGCCTGCCCCAGGCTTCGTTCCAGAGATCCGGATTGCCGGTCACGACGGTGACCTCCATGAATCCGTAGTGCACACGGACATCCTCGGCCCGCTCGATCGCCAGCGGCACATAGGTCGGGTAGAGATAGTTTCCCGCATCCGTCTCGGCATTTACCGGCCATTCGACATCGGCAACGACACTATCCTCGATGACTCGCAGGATCAGGCGCACGGCTGTGTTGGGCACATCCTGTGATCGCGCATATCGATGGAACGTTCTCGCCGCCACGCCGGACACTCCGTTCTTTGGGTGCCGAACTTCAAAACCGGTGATGTTGTTCCATTCCGGCGATCGCTCATCTTTGTACGGTAAGAGACAGTCGGTTGTACTGCAATTTCAAGGCGGTAGGTTCCTTTTCAATCGAGTCGGCTTTACCCCGCCGGCCGTGGGGACGAGAATGCCGACTGAAGAGCGCCACTACCGCAATGAACTGCTGAAAAGCCTCGATGCCAGCGATCTGGCACTTCTTTCCCCGCATCTCGAATTCGTGACGCTCGATATCCCCTACCAGATCGAAAAGGCGCATGTGCCCGTCGATTTCGTCATCTTCCTGGAATCAGGTCTCGCCTCGATCGTCGCCCGCCTCTCGGGCGGGCGGGACATCGAGGTCGGCATTGCCGGACGCGAGGGGATGACCGGGGCCGCGATCGTCCTTGGCGGCGAGCAATCCCCGAACATGACCTTCATGCAGGTCTCCGGCACGGGCTACCGAATCACCTCTGCAGCGCTGCAAGCGGCAATCGACAGGAGCGCCACGCTGCGCGCCAAGCTTCTTGCCTATGTTCAGGCCTTTCTGGCGCAAATGTCGTCGACCGTGCTGGCAAACGGCCATGCGAAACTCGAAGAACGACTCGCGCGCTGGCTGTTGATGGTCCATGACCGCATGGACGGCAATACCATCTCGCTGACCCACGAATTCCTCGCCGTCATGCTGGGTGTCCGCCGCCCCGGCATCACCGTCGCACTCCATATTCTCGAGGGAAAAGGCCTTGTTCGCGCCAATCGCGGCCAGATCACCATCCTCAACCGCCGGGGCCTGATGGAAGAGGCAAACGGCTCCTATGGCGCGGCGGAAGAGGAGTACCGCAGGTTGCTCGGAGTGGCATTGTCGCGGCTGAATCAGTAGCTCATAATTCAATAGATATTGATATCTATATCCTTCGCAGTGTTATAAAAATAACACAAGAATTTATACTGCCCTTTTTTGGGGTAATCCAAGAAGTTAGACTTTTGGTGCCCCGGCACGTGCCAGCATTACGCGAAAATTAACCCATAATTAGGGCTTCCAACATATTTCTATTTTTGGCCGTGGGGGTCTCAGAAACCAAGGCTAGAGATGTGCGGCTTCCTGCCGGGCGTCTTCGGTTTAGGAACCGGCGTCTCAAATGCGAGGCGCCGTACGCATGATGCTTGTCCTAAGCGACTGCTCTCTCGAGCGATGTCTTCCGAAACATTTCGTCTAAGCCGATCGGCCTTGCAGTTGTGCACGGCACGAGCCCCCGTGTCTGCAGTTGGGGATCTGCCAACTTCTTGGGAACGACGCGCGGACGAATGACACTGTCACCGCTAACGCCAGTGCAAGGGCACCTTTCATGACCTCGATCGTTACTTCTCTCTCTGCAAATCAAATCAAAGCTCTTTCCGCTACAACCATCAAAGCCTTTACCAAGGACGACGTTGCAGCATTCTCCGTCGACCAGCTGAAGCTTCTCAACAAGACGCAGGTTTCCGCATTCGAAGCCGAAGACATCGGCGGGCTGGACTCCAGCCAGCTCGGCGCGATCTCCACAACAGCGATCGGCGGCCTCAGCGCCGCTCAGCTCGGTGCAATCGATGCCGCCAAGTTCAAGGACCTGAGCAACGCCCAGGTCGCGGCCTTCAGCACCACGCAGCTCGCAGCGCTTTCCGCCGATCAGGTCGAAAACCTGACCTCCGACCAGATCAAGGGCCTGAGCGCCGCGCAGATCGGTTCGCTCGGCGCAGACGACATCGCCAAGTTCTCGGCTGATGAAGTTGGCGCCATCAGCGCCAAGGCAATCGCAGGCCTGAGCAACGACGCTGTCGCCGGCCTGACCGACGACCAGATCGCCAAGCTCAGCACCGACCAGATCGCGGCGCTGACCACGAAGCAGATGACTGCGCTGACCTCGGCCCAGCTTGGCAAGTTCAGCGAAGCACAGATGGGCGCCCTGTCGGCCGTACAGGTCGGCGCTCTCAGCACCACCCAGGTTGGTGGCTTCAGCGGTGACCAGGTCGGCCAGCTCAGCCTCAAGGCTGTTGCCGGTCTCAAGGCAACCCAGATCACCGCCATGACGTCGTCTCAGGTTGAAGGCTTTACCGCCGACCAGGCAGGCGTTCTGAGTGCTGCGCAGGTCGCCGGTTTCACCGCCACGAACATCACGGGCCTCTCCGAAGATGCTGTTGCAAAGCTCGGCACCAAGGCAATCGTCAGCCTGAAGAATGAAGCAATCGCCGTCCTCACCGAAGACCAGGTTGGTGCACTCTCCGCCGGCCAGATCGGCGCGATGACCGCCAAGCAGATCACCGGCTTCACGTCGGCGCAGATCGGCAAGTTCAGCGATGAGCAGATGGGCGCCCTGACGGCGGTTCAGGTCAGCTCGCTGACCAATGACCAGATCAGCGGCCTCTCTGCCGACCAGATCGGCAAGCTGAGCGACAAGGCTGTCGTCGGCCTGAAGGCTACGCAGATCGCTGCCATGACCGACGAACAGGTTGGCGGCATGACCGACACCCCGGCTGGCCTGCTGACGGCAGCTCAGGTTGGCGGCTTCAGCGCAACCAACATCACCGGCCTCTCCGAAACCGGTGTCGCCAAGCTCAGCACCAAGGCCATCGTTGGCCTGAAGAACGAAGCAATCGCTGTCCTCAGCGACGACCAGGTCGGCGCTCTCTCCGCTGCTCAGGTTGGAGCGCTCAGCGCCAAGCAGATCACCGGCTTCACCGCCGCTCAGCTCGGCAAGTTCAGCGATGAACAGATTGGTGCCCTGACGGCAGCTCAGGTCGGCTCGCTGACCAATGACCAGATCACCGGTCTCTCTGCCGACCAGATCGGCAAGATCAACGACAAGGCTGTCGCAGGCCTCAAGGCTACGCAGATCAGCGCTATGACGGACGTGCAGCTCGAAGGACTGAGCGTTGCTCAGGCCGGCGCTCTGTCGGCTGCCCAGGTCGGCGCTCTCACGGCTGACGACATCAAGAAGTTCTCTGCCGACGAAATCGGTGCGATCAGCACCAAGGCGATCGGCAGCCTGAGCAACGATGCGATCGGCGTTCTGACGGAAGCACAGGTTGGCAAGCTCTCCGCTGGCCAGATCGGCGCGATCACCACCAAGCAGATCACTGGCTTCTCCGCAGCGCAGCTCGGCAAGTTCAACGACGAACAGATCGGCGCTCTCACGGCAGCTCAGGTCGGCTCGCTGACCACCGACCAGATCGGCGGCCTGACGGCTGATCAGATCGGCAAGCTCAGCGACAAGGCATTTGCTGGCCTGAAGGCTACGCAGATCGCTGCCATGACTGACGAACAGGTTGGCGGCATGACCGACACCCAGGCTGGCCTGCTGACGGCAGCTCAGGTTGGCGGCTTCAGCGCAACCAACATCACCGGCCTCTCCGAAACCGGTGTCGCCAAGCTCAGCACCAAGGCAATCATCAGCCTGAAGAACGAAGCAATCGGCGTCCTCAGCGACGATCAGGTTGGCGCTCTCTCGGCTGCTCAGGTCGGCGTGCTCAGCACCAAGCAGATCACCGGCTTCACGGCCGCTCAGCTCGGCAAGTTCAGCGATGAACAGATCGGCGCTCTCACTGCAGCTCAGGTCGGCTCGCTGACCAACGACCAGATTACCGGTCTCTCTGCCGCCCAGATCGGCAAGATCAGCGACAAGGCCGTCGCAGGCCTCAAGGCTACGCAGATCAGCGCGATGACAGACGTGCAGCTCGAAGGACTGAGCGTTGCTCAGGCCGGCGCTCTCTCGGCTGCCCAGGTTGGTGCTCTCTCGGCTGACGACATCAAGAAGTTCTCTGCCGACGAAATCGGTGCGATCAGCACCAAGGCGATCGGCGGCCTGAGCAACGATGCGATCGGCGTCCTGACCGAAGCACAGGTTGGCAAGCTCTCCGCTGGCCAGATCGGCGCGATGACTGCAAAGCAGATCACCGGCTTCTCCGCAGCGCAGCTCGGCAAGTTCAGCGATGAACAGATGGGCGCTCTGACGGCAGTCCAGGTCGGCTCGCTGACCAACGATCAGATCGGTGGCCTGACGGCAGATCAGATCGGCAAGCTCAGCGACAAGGCCGTCGTTGGCCTGAAGGCAACCCAGATCACTGCCATGACCGACGAACAGGTTGGCGGCATCACCGACACCCAGGCTGGCCTGCTGTCCGCAGCTCAGGTTGCCGGCTTCACCGCTGACAACATCACCGGCCTCTCCGAGACCGGTGTTGCCAAGCTCAGCACGAAGTCGATCACCAGCCTTGCAAATGCAGCGATTGCTGTTCTCAGCGATGATCAGCTCGGCGCACTGTCCGCTGCACAGGTCGGCGTACTCAGCACCAAGCAGATGACCGCCTTCACGGCTGATCAGCTCGGCAAGTTCAGCGATGAACAGATGGGCGCCCTGACGTCAGCTCAGGTCGGCTCGCTGACCAACGATCAGATCGCAGGTCTCTCTGCCGCTCAGATCGGCAAGCTCAGCGACAAGGCGGTCGCGGGTCTGAAGGCAACGCAGATCGCTGCGATGACGGATACCCAGGTGGCAGGCATCACCGACACTCAGGCCGGTCTCATGACCGCGGCTCAGGTCGGCGGCTTCACAGCTGCGAATGTCACCAAGCTGTCTGAGGATGCTGTTGCGAAGATCAGCACCAAGTCGATCAGCGGCATGAAGAATGAAGCCATCGCCGTTCTGACGGACGGTCAGGTTGCGAAGCTCTCCGCTGCACAGATCGGCGCGGTTACGACCACGCAGGTCACTGCCTTCACCGCAGGTCAGCTCGGCAAGTTCAGCGATGAACAGGTCGGCGCCCTGACGGCGGCTCAGGCTGGCGCTCTGACGACCACGCAGATCGGTGGCTTCACGGACGACCAGATCGGCAAGCTGAGCGACAAGGCTGTTTCCGGTCTCAAGGCAACGCAGATCACTGCCCTGACCGACGAACAGGTTGGCGGCATCACCGACACCCAGGCGGCCCTCCTGACGGCAGCCCAGGTTGGCGGATTCAGCGCTACCAACATCACCGGCCTGTCTGAAGACGCAGTTGCCAAGATCGGTACGAAGGCCATCCCTGGCCTGAAGAACGAGGCAATCGCCGTCCTCAGCGATGACCAGCTTGGCGCTCTCTCTGCCGAACAGATCGGTGCAGTCACGACCACGCAGGTCGCCGGCTTCACCGCAGGTCAGCTCGGCAAGTTCAGCGATGAGCAGATCGGTGCCCTGACGGCCGCTCAGGTCGGCGCTCTGAGCGATACGCAGATCGCCGGCTTCTCGGCCGCCCAGATCGGCAAGCTCAGCAACGCCGCTGTCGGCGGACTGAAGGCAACCCAGATCTCCGGCATGTCCGACGTGCAGCTCGAAGGGCTCAGCGTCGCTCAGGCAGGCGCTCTCTCTGCTGCCCAGGTCGGCGCCCTGTCGGCTGATGACGTCAAGAAGTTCTCTGCCGATGAAATTGGCGCCATCAGCGCCAAGGCGATCAACGGCCTTAAGAACGACGCCATCGGTGTTCTGACCGAAGAACAGATCGGCAAGCTGAGCACGGATCAGATCTCCGGCCTGCTCTCGACCCAGATGGCTGGCTTCTCGGCTGCCCAGCTCGGCAAGTTCAGCAGCGCACAGATGGGTGCCCTCTCTGCAGTACAGGTCGGCGCTCTGACCACTGACCAGATCGCTGGCTTCTCCGCTGACCAGATCGGCCAGCTGAGCAACGCAGGCACCACCGGCCTCAAGGCAACGCAGATCACTGCGATGACCGACGAGCAGGTTGGTGGCCTGACGGCGACCCAGGCTGGTCTCCTGACCGCAGTTCAGACTGCTGGCCTCACGGCCGACAACATCACCGGCCTCTCCGAGGATGGTGTGGCTGCGATCACCAAGGCTGCAGTCGCAGGTCTGAGCAACACCGCCATCGGTGCACTGAGCGACGACCAGATCGGCAAGCTGTCGGTCGACCAGATCGGTGCGGTCTCCGCCAAGCAGATCACCGGCTTTACGGCTGGCCAGCTCGGCAAGTTCAGCGATGCCCAGCTCGGTGCCCTCTCGGCGGTCCAGGTTGGCGCGCTGACGGACGAGCAGATCGCTGGTCTCTCTGCTGCCCAGATCGGCAAGCTCAGCGTAACGGCCGTCACCGGTCTGAAGGCCTCCCAGATCACCGGGATGTCGGCAGAGCAGATCGGCGGCTTGACCTCCGACCAGACTGCAAAGCTGACCGCCACGCAGATCGCCGCCATGTCGCCTGAAGACCTCAAGGAGTTCTCCGAGGAGGACATCGCAGCCATCAACGTCAAGGCAATCTCCGGCATCGCTGCCGAAGATATCGCTGGCCTCGACGAGGATCCGCTGAAGGCCTTCACCTCGGACCAGATCCAGGCGATGAACGACACGCAGATCGGCGCAGTCGCAGCGGCAATCGCCGCCTACGGCGAAGCATAAGAACGTCCCCTAGGGACAACGGAAAGGCGCGGCCACAAGCCGCGCCTTTCTTGTTTTCCGGCCTGCAGCCGTCATTTCCGGCCGCCGGCCGATAAATCGCAGTACGCTTTCGTACCCAACGGCACATCCCCCGGAACGCGGCCCATCAAGCGGCATTACCCTTCCACCAGAAGGAAACCGCCATGACCCAGACTGCAGTTGCCTTGTCCGGCCACCAGGCCGAAATCGTCTCTCTTCTTCCCGCCCTCAAATCTTTCGCCCGGCGCTTCGAGCGCGGAGAGAACGATGCCGACGATCTGGTGCAGGAGACGCTGTCGCGGGCGCTCGGGCATATGGACCAGTTTCACGACGGTACCAGCCTAAAATCCTGGCTTTTCACCATCATGCGCAACACCTATTGCAGCGCCTACCGGCGTCGCCGGCGCGAGCCGGTCGGTTCCGTCGACGATCTCAGCGATTACCAGCTGCCGGTGAAATCGACGCAGGATTGGGCGATGCGGGCGCTCGATGTCCAGGCGGCGATTGCCAAACTGCGCAACACGCATCGCGTCGCCCTTCTCCTCGTCGTTTCGGGCGCTAGTTATGAAGAGGCGGCGGTCATCTGCAATTGTGAAATCGGCACGATCAAGAGCCGGGTCAATCGCGCCCGCTGCCATCTGCTGGAAATACTCGGCGAGACCGAATTTTCGGAAGCGACATCCATTCATTAAATCATTGCTGGAGAACGTGATGGCCGATGCCAGAGACGAGTGGATCGCCAAGCGCGCCTATGCGCTTTGGGAACTTTCCGGCCACCTGAGCGGACATGATGCGGAACACTGGATACAGGCCGTCCGCGAACGCGACGAACTGGAGCGCACCCGCGCCTCGCTCGATGGCGCCGAGGTCCTGGTTCGCTTTCGCCTGAAATCACCGACGGCCAAGCCTTCGGCCCGCGACCGCTATCGCAGCACGGGCCGCTGACCTCCTTTTATCCCAAACCCGCCGCCTGACGCACGCGGCTGCGCGACAGCGGCAGATCGGTCAAACGCTTGCCCGTCGCGTTGCGGATGGCGTTGGCGACGGCTGCCGAGGTTGGCCCCTGCGCCGCCTCGCCGGTGCCGAGGAAGGGCTGGCCGGGCCGATCGATCACATGCACCTCGACACTTTCAGGGACGCTCGCAAAGCGCAGGATCGGATAGCTCGACCAGTCTGTGCTGGTGATCCGCGTACGGTCGAAGGTGACCTGCTCATAGAGCGTCCAGCTGATCGACTGCAGGATGCCGCCCTCCGTCTGGTTGCGGATGCCGTCAGGGTTGACCGCCTGGCCGCTGTCGATGGCGGCAACGGCGCGGATCACCTGCACGCGGCCGGTTTCCGGCTCGATGCGCGCTTCGAGCGCCAGCGCCAGATAGGCGGCGTGGTTCTTGTAGCGCGCAAAGGCGAAGCCGCGGCCATGGCCTTGCGGCACCTCTCCCTGCCCCCAGCCGAATTTCTCGGCCGCCATTTTCACGACATCGCTGGCGCGGCTGTCCTGAAGGTGGCGCAGGCGGAACTCGACCGGATCGGCTTTGGCGGCGATTGCCAGTTCATCCATCGTGCTCTCGATCGAAAAGACATTGGCATAGGCCCCGAGCCCCCGGAGCGCCGAGACGCGGATCGGCATATCCGGCAGAAAATGCCAGAGGATCTTCCGGTTCGGGATCGCATAGAGGGGATCGGCATTGCGATCGCCATTGCCGTTCGGATTGATCGAAAGCTTCGGCAGTTTCAGCGGCACTGCATCGGCCTTGGTGCGCCCGGCAAGCAGCGATCCGGCGTCGCCGGGACGGGTGCCATGCGAGTTGCTCCAGAGATCGTAGGTCCAGTTGTCGATCTTGCCAGAAGCGTCGAGCGATGCCCTGACCTTGGTCACCATACCCGGCCCATAAGGCTCCCAGCCATGCTCCTGCTCGCGCATCCACTGGACGCGGACCGGACGGCCGGGGATTTTCATGGCGATCAGCGCCGCATCCGCGGCAGCGTCATCGGCGCCATTATGGCCGTAGCAGCCGGAGCCCTCCATATGGATGACCCGCACCTTGTCCTCAGGCAGGCCGATCATCTGAGCGATCGCGGTGCGATCCGGAAAGACACCCTGCGTATGCGACCAGACATCGATCGTGCCGTCCTGCTTCAGATGCGCAACGCCGCAGGAGGGGCCGATCGAGCCATGCATATGATAGGGCCGCGTGAAGGTCGCCTCATAGGTTGCGCCATTGGGAAAGGCGGGTGCCCCCGATTCCGCCACGGTACCGACCTCTTTCTCCATGCCGACAAGAACGGTGTAGAGATCGGCCTGATCCGGCAGCGTCGCCGGTTCATCCCAGTGGGCTACTTTCTCCAGCGCGCGCATCGCCTTGACGGCATGCCATTCGCGATCGGCAACGACGGCCAGGAAATTGCCGTCACGGATCACCGAGACGACACCGGGCATGGCTTCAATCGGCGTGGCGTCGAGTTCCTTCAGCGTCGCGCCATAGCTTGGCGGGCGGATGACGCGGGCATGCACCATGCCCTCCAGCTTCAGATCCTGAACATAGGCAACGCCGCCGGTGACCTTTCCAGGAATATCGACGCGCTGCACATCCCGGCCGATGACGCGCAGCATATCCGGCGCCTTCAGCTTCGATTTTGGCTGCGCTTCGACATGCAGAAACTGCCCGGCGACGAGTTCGCCGTAAGTCGCCGATTTTCCATCGGGACCGGTGATCGCTTTCTTCTCCGCCTTCAGCTGCTCAGGCGGCAGCGAGAAGCGGCGCGCGGCTTCGGCGATCAGCATCTCGCGCACCTGCGCCGCCGCATTGCGGATCGCCGTGCCGCTGTTCTGCATCGACTGGCTGCCGGCCGTGAAGCCTTCATCGGGCGTGCGGCCCGTATCGGCGGTCACCAGCGTGATGTCGCCAGGCTCGACATCGAGCTCTTCAGCAGCCACCTGGATCAGCGGCGTGCGAATGCCCTGTCCGAGCTCGGCCTTGCCGGTGAACACGGTGATCTTGCCGTCGGCATCGATCCTGATCCAGCTATCGAGATAACGGTCGTCATCAAGGCTGCCCGGCAGCTTCGGCTTGTCAGGTGCCGCAGCGGGCGCGTCCTGCGCAAAGGCCCGGACAACGGAGAAGCTGACGACGAGGGCGCCGGTTCCGGCAAGCAGGCCGCGGCGGGTGATTTCGTCCCTGGTGAGAATATCCATCAGCCGGCACTCCTGTTTGCGGCCGGCAATTCGGCGGCCTCCATGAGCTCGCTCGCACGCCGGATGGCGGCGAGAATGCGCATATGTGTGCCGCATCGACAGAGATTGGTGCGCAGCGCGTTGCGGATCTCGTCATCGCTCGGCTTGGCGTTCTGCTTCAGCAGTGCCGCAGCACTCATCATCATCCCGGCGATACAGTAGCCGCATTGCGCCGACTGCTTTTCGATGAAGGCGGCCTGCAGCGGTCCGGGCTTATCGATCGTCCCGAGACCCTCGACGGTGACGATCTCCTTGCCCTCGACCGCGATCAGCGGCGTGACGCAGGAAAGCACCGCCTGTCCATCGACCATGACGGTGCAGGCGCCGCATTGGCCGAGACCGCAGCCGAACTTTGCGGCATTGAGCTCGAGATCGCTTCTGAGAACATAGAGCAGCGGCGTATCCGGCTCGCTGTCGATCTGATGGCTCTGTCCATTCACATTGAGTGTCGTCATTGCGCTGCCTTTGCGCCGACATTGGACGGCGCCCTTTCAATGCCTTCGGAAGGACGGACGGCGACGAAATAATCGCCGGATCGGGTGCGGCTCACCTGTTGCGGCAGATCGGCCCAGGCCGGCTTGCCATCGGCGAAGCGCTGGCGGAGATAGCCGAGCAGATCGGCAACCTGCTGGTCGTTCAATGCGCCGCCGAAGGCGGGCATGACCGCGCTTGCCTGGCCATCGGCCGGCGGCAGGCCGAACAGGGTGACGTTGATGATGTTCTGCGGGTTCGGCGCGTTGACCGCGGTGCTGAGGTGGAAGTTCATGCCGCCGAAGGGCGGCTTCTTGCCCGCCTCGTGACAGCTGGCGCAGGTGGCCGTGTAGATCTGCGCGCCGGGATGTGAAGCGAGATCGCCGGATGGTTTGGCGTCGACGGCTGCGGTGACGATGCCGTCGGCCTCCGAACCGAACTGCTTCTTCAGCTCCTCGCCCTTGGCGGCGCGATCGGCGGACGGCTCGCCCATGCCGGACGCAACATAAGTGGCGATCGCCTCGACATCGGCATCTGGAAGCGCTGCGAGATTGCCGGTGACCTCCGCCATCGGGCCGCGCGAGACGCCGTGCAATTCGTGATAGCCGTGGCGCAGATAGAAGGCGATCGCATCCTTGTCCCAGGGGATCGGCGCGCGGCTATCGGCATTGATCGCATAGGCCTGCCAACCCTCGGCCTCGCCGCCGGCGAAATGCTTCGCCTTGTCTTCGGCGCCGAGCGAATTGCGCGGCGTGTGGCAGGCACCGCAATGGCCGAGACCTTCGGCGAGATAGGCGCCGCGGTTCCACTCATCGCTCTGTTGCGGATCGGGGGTGAAGGCGCCGTCATCGAAGAACAGCAGCTTCCACCCTGCAAGTATCGGTCGGACATCGAGCGGGAAAGGCAGTTCGTTCTTCGGCGCCGTCGCCTTCACCGGCGTGCGCGTCATCAGATAGGCATAGAGCGCCTTGTTGTCCTCGTCGGTGACCCGGGTGAAATGATCATAGGGGAAAGCCGGATAGAGGTGTTCCCCCTGCCGGTCGACACCATGACGCATGGCGCGCTGGAAGGCCGCCTCGCTCCAGAGGCCGATGCCGGTCTCTTCGTCGGGCGTGATATTCGTCGAATAGATCGTCCCGAAAGGCGTCGGCAGCTTCAGGCCCCCGGAAAACGCCTGCTTCCCGGGAACCGTATGACAGGCAATACAGTTTCCGACCGCCGCAAGGCTGGCGCCATGGGCGACCAAGGCGGGATCGAACGGCTGCCGGTCGGCAACTTTCTGCGGCGCGATCTCCGAATTCCAGGCGAGGAAGAAGAAGGCGAGGCCGAGAATGATGAAAAGCGTGATGATCGTAGAGAGAACGCGAATGGCTCGCATTGCGGATCAGGCCCTCCCAGCCGCGCAAACCGATCAGGTCAAACGCGGAAAGAGAACTAAAGTTCCCGCAATATGAGAATTCTTATGCGCGCTTAATGGCCTTGCGCGCCGGCTTCTGTTCCGGCCGGACTGCGCGCAGAGCATCGTTTTCGGCAGCGCGCATCAGCCGGCCAGTACGGCGAAGCATCTCGATCAGCTCATTTCCATCCGCCGAGGCGCGTGTTCTTTCCAGTTGCTCGTATTCGGCAGCGGCCTGCTGCCAGTGAGCGCCGCCGCGATCATGCGGGCGGCCCTCTTCTTCCCAGATGGAATAGGCGCGCTGATTGATCCAATCGTCTTTGCTACGGCTCATGGTATCCAACTGAAATATGTAATTTAATCTACAGAGGAGACTGCCAGAGCAGACTTACGGAGTCGTTACTTGCGCATGTAAAATCCGAGCAAGAATTGTTTGTCGCGGGGCCTTAGTTTTTACGCTCGGCAAGCTCGATGATGATGCCGTCGGGATCGCGCACGAAGGCCACCTTGTGCAGCACTTCGGGATTGTAGGTGAAGCGCGGACGCTCCTTGAGCTCGACGCCGGCCGCCTCGAGTTTGGCAAAGGTCTCGTCGACACTTGCATAGAGGAAGGTCAGATGGCGCAGCCCGGCGGTGTCGTCGGGCACATCGACGGCCCGCTTGGCGCCGTTCACCGGCGCGATGATCTCCAGCATGCCGCCGCCGGCATCGAGAAAGGCGAGATCCGAGCCGTCATCGGTCTTTTTCCTGAGATGCAGCGTCAGGCCGAGAAGATCGCAATAGAATGCAACGGCCTGGTCCATATTGCTGACGGTCATGCCGACATGTTCGAAGGATTTCAGCATTGCGAACGGGGCCTCCTCTCCCCGGGTACACGTTTGAAAGCCGGTCCCGACCCTAGACGCTGAGAGCTCTGCCGCAAGTCCGAAATCTAGCCTTTCAACCAAACGTGCAGTCTGTTTTTCCGGCAACCGGCCTTGCCGCCGCGGAGCGAATGTGATCGATTTCCGGCGCTGCTGGAGGGCGGCAATCAGATGATAAAATGAGCGATCGCTCATCAGCATTGGAGGGCTCATCATGTCTCAGCTTCTCGACGCCGCCGCCTCGGCCGGTCTCTTCGTCGGCCGCGTCTGGAACCCCAAGGTTTCAGGCCCGTCGATCGTCACCATCCGCGACGGACAGCTGATCGACATCACCTCCAGGGATGCACCGACGCTGAGCGCGCTTCTCGAGCGGGACGATCCCGCCGCCTTCGTACGCGCCGCGAAGGGCGAGGCGATCGGCACGCTCGAAGATGTTTCCAAGAACAGCAGCGGCAAGCCCGATGCATCGAAGCTCTATCTCCTGGCGCCCGCAGACCTACAGGCGATCAAAGCCTGCGGCGTCACCTTCGCGCAGTCGATGATCGAGCGCGTCATCGAGGAAAAGGCGGCCGGCAATCCTGACCGCGCCGCCTCGATCCGCGACCGCGTCGGCGCGCTGATCGGCGGCAGCCTTGCCAATATCAAGGCCGGCTCGCCGGAAGCCGCCAACGTCAAGCAGGCGCTGATCGAAGAGGGCATGTGGTCGCAATATCTGGAAGTCGGCATCGGCCCGGATGCCGAGGTCTTCACCAAGTCGCCGGTCCTGTCCTCGGTCGGCTGGGGCGCAGATGTCGGCCTGCACCCGATCTCCACCTGGAACAATCCGGAGCCGGAAATCGTGCTCGCGGTCAACAGCCGCGGCGAGATCAAGGGCGCGACGCTCGGCAACGACGTCAACCTGCGCGATGTCGAGGGCCGCTCGGCGCTGCTGCTCGGCAAGGCGAAGGACAACAACGCCTCCTGCTCGATCGGCCCGTTCATCCGCCTGTTCGACCAGAGCTTCACCCTGGATGACGTGCGCAAGGCCGAGCTCGACCTCAAGGTAACCGGCGAAGACGGCTTCGTGCTGCACGGTAAGAGCTCGATGTCGAAGATCAGCCGCGACCCGGCTGATCTCGTCAAGCAGACCTGCGGCGCCCATCACCAGTATCCTGACGGATTCATGCTGTTTCTCGGCACGCTGTTTGCGCCGACCCAGGATCGCGACACCAAGAACCAGGGCTTTACCCACAAGATCGGCGATGTCGTCGAGATTTCATCGGCAGGGCTTGGGACGCTTTCCAATACGGTGCGTCTCTCCACCGAATGCCCGCCCTGGACCTTCGGCATCTCGGCGCTGATGGGCAATCTCGCAAAGCGCGGTCTCCTCTGACCGCCGATTGCCCTGCGCCAGAAAATCGGGTTAGAACCGTGCCATGAACGACAACGTCATCAAATTCAAAAAGCCGAACAAGCCCAAGCCCCCGCGCCAGATCAACCCGGCGCTGCGCAAGCTGATCGTGGTGCTGACCATCGTGGTCCTCTTCGCCATCGCCTGGGCCTATTTCAACTACTTCGGCGCCCAGCCTTCGCCCTGATCACCAATTGAAGGTCAGCTTGCCCATCACCGTGCGCCCGTCGCCATAGGTGCAGCCGAACGAGCTGCAGCTGGCGATATAGTCCTTGTCGGCGAGATTGCGGAAATTGAGCGAGGCGGTGACGCCTTCCTTCTTGTAGGTCAGCGCGGCATCGAAGAGGGTGACGGCGTCGAGGTCGTAGACGTTCGCGGCGTCGCCATAGCGCTGACCGACATAGCGAACGCCACCGCCAACACCGAAGCCTTCCAGGGCGCTGCCCTTTTTGAAGCTGTAATCCAGCCACAGGCTCGCAGCGTTCAGCGGCACGTTATCAAGACGGTTGCCAGCCGTCGAACCGCCAACGATTTCGCTGTCCGTATAACTATATGCCGCCCGCAGGTTCAGCCCGTCCATCAAGCTCGCAACGCCCTCGAGTTCGAGACCCTGGACATGAACTTCGCCAATCTGCTGCGTCTTGCTTCCCGCCGGCGTTAAGACCGTCGTCGAGACGTTCTTTTGGCGGAGATCGTAGACTGCCGCAGAGAAGAAGCCGTCCCAGCCTTCCGGCTGATACTTGACGCCGACCTCCACCTGCTTGCCTTCAGTCGGAACCGGGTTCGCCAAGCTGGTGGACGGCGCGACCGGTTCGAACGACGTGCTGTAGCTGATGTAAGGCGCAATGCCGTTGTCGAACACATATCCCAAGCCGACCCGGCCGGTTAGCTTATGATCGTCCTGATCAAGCGATCGAGGGTTCGGCGATGTCGGCGTGGGAACCACGCCCGGCAGGCCATTGAAGGACGTTCCATCGGTGCTCGCCCAATCCTGACGCAGCCCGAAGGTTGCCCGCCAGTTGTTGTAGGCAAGTTCGTCCTGAATGTAGATGCCGATCTGGGACAGGTCGCTGTTAACTAGCGTGTTGGTGGTCGGAGAGATCAGGCTGATCGGCCCGCCATAGACGGGATTTAGGATATCGAGCGGCGTTGCCTGGAAGAACCGGGTATGCACGTTGTTGCTGAAATAGCGGTAGTCGAGACCGACAAGCAGCTTGTGCTCGACATCGCCCGTCTCGAACTCGCCGAGCAGGTTGTTGTCGACGTTGAACGTGTTCAGCAACTCATCCTGGAAAGTCGCGTTGCGCCGAATGGAATGGCCGTCCGCACCGACGCCGCCATTTATCGAAGACATGCCCAGCGCCTGATAGTTCCAGTCGAAATTCGAGTAGCGAAGGTTCTGGCGGAAGGTCCAGGTGTCGTTCAGGCGGTGTTCGAATTCATAACCGAGATTGGTCAGCGTCCGGTTGGAGTGATCGAAGCTCTTGTCGCCGACATAGAAGTCGCGGCCGAGCGTATCGGCGAAGAGCGCCGGGACGCCGGACGGCGTGCTTGGATTGTCGTGCTGCACGCTCGTCAGGATCGTCAGCTTGGTGTCTTCGTCGGGCTGCCAGGTGAAAGCGGGGGCGATGAAATAGCGGTCGTTGTCGAGCTCGTCGACCTGGGCGCTTGCGGTGCGGGCGAGACCCGTGACGCGATAGGCGAAGTCCGAGCCGTCGGTGACCGGGCCACCGACGTCGAAATAGGTGCCGTAGGTATCGTAGCTGCCGAACTGCAGGCCGACCTCGCCGAAGCGGTCGAAGGTCGGGCGCTTGCTGATCAGGTTGATGATACCGCCCGGATTCCCTTGGCCGAACATCACGGAGGCCGGGCCGCGCAGCACTTCGATGCGTTCCAGCTGATAGGGATCGATCGCCGGCGCGCCGGCCGTGCGCATCAGTCTCAGACCATTCAAATATTGCGACTGGCGGCCATCGAAGCCACGGATGCGCGGCGCATCGAAGCGCGGATCCGAGCCGCCTGGCTGGCTGACGACGCCGGGGGTATAGTCGAGCGCCTGGCCGACAGTCTGGGCGTTCTGCGCCTTCAGCTGATCGGCCGTGATCACCGAGATCGACTGCTGCGTTTCAAGGATCGGCGTGCCCGTCTTGGTGGCCGTCGAGCTGGTCTTGGCGACGAAGCCCTTCACCGGCGCCTTCGGATCTTCCTTGGTCTGCCCCTGCACGGTGATCGGCGCAAGCTCGGTAGCCTCCTGTGCAAAGGCCGCGGCCGGAAGAAGCGCTGCTGCGCAAACGGTGGACAGCAGGACGAGCGAAACATTCTTCAGGCGCACGGCAACCTCATGGAGACCCGGACGGGGGCGATCCGTCTAAAAACTTGACAATTTCAGTCACGTTACTAGACGGATTCATTTCGATGATCCAATAAGGTCGTCAGCGTTTTTCAGAAGCGCGGATTATGAAAAGAGGTGGCATTTGGTCAGTAGCGCAGCTCTCGAGCTCAGGCATCTGAGATATTTCGTAGCCCTCGCCGAGGAGCAGAATTTCGAGCGTGCCGCAGCGCGGCTCGGGATTGCGCAGCCGGGTCTCAGCCAGCAGATCATCAAGCTCGAGGCGCTGTTAGGCGTATCGCTTCTGGATCGCAGCCGCCGCTCGCTGCGCCTGACCCGGCCGGGACTGGAGCTCGCAGAGCAGGGCCGGCGTGTTCTCGGACTTGCGGAAAGCGCCGTCGAGGCCGTCCACCGGGCGGCGAAGGGCGATCTGGAGCGCGTCGCCGTCGGCTATGTCGCCTCGGCGGCCTATTCCGGCGTGCTCGGCGATGCGTTGTCGAAGTTCAAGGCGTCGCGGCCCGGAGTCGAGTTTCAGCTGATCGAGATAGAGATGCGCCAGCAGCTGGAAAAGATCGCCGACAAGACGCTCGACCTCGGCTTCATCCGCCCGCCGATCGCGCTGCCAGCGGGGCTGGCGGCCGAGATCGCCATGCGCGAAGAATTCGTCGTGGCGCTGCCGGCGAACCACGCTCACGCGGCATCGCCGTCCGTCGCGCTGAAATCCTTGGCCGGCGAAGTCTTCATCACCCCGCGCCAGCCGCCCGATGTCGGCTTTCACCGCAATACGATCGCCGCCTGCCGGGAAGCAGGTTTCGTGCCGGATATCAACAGCTCCGGCCGCGACTTCATCACCATCGCCAGCATGGTCGTGCTCGGCACCGGCGTGGCGCTGGTGCCACGCTCGTTCCAATGCGTGCAGCTGCCGGGAATTGCCTATACCAGGCTGAAGGGCTGCTCGGTCACCTCGGACCTGGCGATCGCCTACCGGAAAGTCGAGCCCTCGCCGATCATCAAGAGCTTCATCGCCCATTTCAAGAAGAGCCTGTCGCGCGACGAGGACAGCTTCTGAGACGGATCAGGTATTGCGCCTGATCCCCTGCAGGAGGTCGAGCACCGAATTTGCGGCGTCGAGCACATTGGTGCCGGGGCCGAAGACGGCGGCAACGCCGTGGTCGGTCAAGAACTGGTAGTCCTGTCGTGGAATGACGCCGCCGCAGACGACGATGACATCGCCGCCGCCCTTGGCCTTCAGCGCGTCGACCAGCTGCGGCAGCAGCGTCTTGTGGCCGGCAGCCAGCGACGAGACGCCGATGACATTGACCTTCTCGCTCAGCGCCATGCCGGCCGCCTCATCAGGCGTCTGGAAGAGCGGACCGGCCAGCACATCGAAGCCGACATCGCCGAAGGCCGAGGCGATCACCTTGGCACCGCGATCGTGTCCATCCTGGCCGAGCTTGGCGACCATGATCTTCGGCTTGCGGCCAAGGCCGGCGCTGATATCGGCCATGCGGGCCTTCAGGATCTCGAGTTCCGGCTGATCGCGATAGGCTTCGCCATAGACGTCCCTGATCACCTCGGGAACCGCGGCGTGATCGCCGAAGGCCTGGCGCATCGCGTCGGATATCTCGCCGACGGTGGCGCGTGCCCGCGCCGCCTCGACGGCAGCGGCAAGCAGATTGCCCTCGCCCGTGCGGGCGACTTCGGAGAGCGCTTCCAGCGCATCGCTTACCTTGCCGCTGTCGCGGCGGCGGCGGGTATCCTCGATCCGCTTGACCTGCGCGGCGCGCACCGCCGCATTGTCGATCGCCAGGATTTCCAGCTCTTCCTCGGTTTCCAGACGGTATCTGTTGACGCCGACGATCACCTCGTCGCCCTTGTCGACCGCCGCCTGACGGCGCGTCGCGGCCTCCTCGATCAGCCGCTTCGGCAGGCCTTCATTGACGGCCTTTGTCATGCCGCCGAGCGCCTCGACCTCCTCGATCAGCGCCCAGGCCTTGTCGGCAAGTTCCTTCGTCAGGCTCTCGACATAATAGGAGCCTGCGAGCGGATCGACGACCTTGGTGACGCCCGTCTCGTGCTGCAGGATCAGCTGCGTGTTGCGGGCAATGCGGGCGGAGAATTCCGTCGGCAGCGCGATCGCCTCGTCAAAGGAATTGGTGTGCAGCGACTGCGTGCCGCCAAGCACGGCCGACATCGCCTCGAAGGCGGTTCTGACGATATTGTTGTAGGGATCCTGCTCCTGCAGCGAGACGCCTGACGTCTGGCAGTGGGTGCGCAGCATCAGCGAGGAGGCCTTCTTCGGCTCGAACTCCTCCATGATCTTCGTCCAGAGCAGACGGGCCGCACGCAGCTTTGCCGCCTCCATGAAGAAGTTCATGCCGATCGCGAAGAAGAAGGAGAGGCGCCCGGCGAAGTCGTCGACGTTCAGGCCCTTGGCGATCGCGGCGCGCACATATTCGCGCCCATCGGCCAGCGTGAAGGCGAGCTCCTGCACCAGCGTCGCCCCGGCTTCCTGCATGTGATAGCCGGAGATCGAGATCGAGTTGAACTTCGGCATCTCCCTGGCCGTATATTCGATGATATCGGCGACGATCCGCATCGAGGGTTCCGGCGGATAGATGTAGGTGTTTCGGACCATGAACTCCTTGAGGATGTCGTTCTGGATGGTCCCAGAGAGATCGGCGCGCGACACGCCCTGTTCTTCGCCGGCAACGATGAAGGAGGCGAGGATCGGGATGACGGCGCCGTTCATCGTCATCGACACCGAGATCTTTTCGAGCGGAATGCCGTCGAACAGGATCTTCATGTCCTCGACGCTGTCGATCGCCACGCCCGCCTTGCCGACATCGCCCTCGACCCGCGGATGGTCGCTGTCATAACCGCGGTGAGTGGCGAGGTCGAAGGCGACCGACACGCCCTGCTGACCGGCGGCGAGCGCCTTGCGGTAGAAGGCGTTGGAGGCTTCGGCCGTCGAGAAACCGGCATATTGGCGGATGGTCCAGGGACGCCCGGCATACATCGTGGCGCGCGGTCCGCGGGTGAAGGGCGCGAGGCCCGGCATGCTGTCCAGATGATCGGCAGAGGCGAGATCGTCGGCGGTATAGAGCGGCTTGACGTCGATGCCCTCAGGCGTCTTCCAGACGAGCGTCTCGGGCGAGGCTTTCAGTTCCTTCTCGGCCAAAGCCTGCCAATCGCCAACCGTCTTCTTCGTCATGTCATCCTCCGGCATGTCATTGCGCCGCACGCTATCACCTGGAACGCATGCGGCGCGATAGGGCCTTAGGATAATTTACGCCGGGCTCTGCGTCACGCGCGAGCGTGCCGGGTCATGCGTGGGCGTGCTTCGGGATCTTCGGCAGGAAGATCGTCAGCAGGCCGAGCAGCGGCAGGTAGGAGCAGATGCGGTAGACGAATTCGATGCCGTGGCTATCGGCAAAGTCGCCGAGGAAGGCCGCACCGAGACCACCGGCGCCAAAGGCAAATCCGAAGAACACCCCGGCGATCAGCCCGACGCGGCCCGGCACCAGCTCCTGCGCGAAAACGACGATTGCCGAGAAGGCGGAGGCGAAAATCAGGCCGATGACGACGCTGAGCACGCCGGTCCAGAACAGGTTCGCATAGGGCAGCAGCAGCGCGAAGGGAATGACGCCGAGGATCGAGAACCAGATGACGAAGCGGGCACCGAGACGGTCGCCGATCGGGCCGCCGAGGAAGGTGCCGACGGCGACGGAGCCGAGGAACAGGAAGAGCATCAGCTGCGCCTGCTGAACGCCGAGCTGGAAGCGGTCGATCACATAGAAGGTGAAATAGCTGGAGACGCTCGCCATGTAGACGTTCTTGGTCGCGGTCAGCAGCACGAGGATGAGCAGGGCGACGACGACCTTGTTCTGCGGCAGCGGCAGCGTGCGGCTGACGGCGGGCTTGCCGGCATTCTGGCGGCGGTGGCTCATGTACCAGTTGCCGACCCAGCCGAGCACGATCATGCCGACCAGCGCGATGCCCGACAGCCAGGACACGCTGTGCTGGCCGAGCGGGAAAACGATGAAGGCGGCAATCAGCGGGCCGATCGCCTGGCCGGCATTGCCGCCGACCTGGAAGAAGGACTGCGCGAAGCCGTGGCGACCGCCGGAGGCCAGGCGCGCAACGCGCGAGGATTCCGGATGGAAGACGGCCGAACCGAAGCCGATCAGGCTGGCGGCGACGAGCAGCAGCTCGAAGCTGCCGGCATTGCCGAGCAGGATCAGGCCGCAGAAGGTGCTCGCCATGCCGACCGGCAGCGAATAGGGCATCGGCCAGCGGTCGGTAAAGATGCCGACGAAGGGCTGCAGCAGCGACGCCGTGACCTGGAAGGTCATCGTCAGCAGGCCGATCTGCACGAAGTCGAGGTTATAATTGGCCTTGAAGAGCGGATAGAGCGACGCAAGAAGCGACTGCATGATGTCGTTCAGCATGTGGCAGAAGCTGACTGCCATCAGGATCGACATTGTCGTCTTCTGGAAACGCGGCGCGGTTTCGCTCACTACGGCCATAGGTATTCCTCCTGCAGCAAAGATTTGTGCTGCGGTCATGTGCTGAAGAAATGGAAGCGTTCGGGATCGGGGGCTGATGGGCTCGATGGCGTTCGCTGACAGAGCATGTATCGCAACTTCTCTTTGCGGCACAGCCCGCTTTGGGCGGGAGCGGTACGCCGATGCCTAAATTTTGCGCGGCTGCGCCATTTTTGCTGCGCCTGTTTCGCCGGCGCGCGGTTTGCATCTCGCGGCCTTCCTGAAGTAAGGGGTATCGAACCGAAAATTCAGGGAACCGCATGCAGGCGCCGACGTCTTCACCCGCTCTCGAAGTCAGCACCATCAGCCGCAGCTTCGGCGCGCAGGCAGCCCTTGCCGGGCTGTCGCTGACGGTCAATCGCGGCGAGATCGTCACGCTGGTCGGCCATTCCGGCTGCGGCAAGTCGACTTTGCTGCGCGTCATCGCCGGGATCGAACGGCCGGATGCCGGCTCCGTGCGGCTCGACGGCGAGGAAGTATCCGGGGCGCAGCGCTTCGTCGAGCCCGAGGCACGCAATATCGGCTTCGTGTTTCAGGACTACGCGCTCTTTCCGCATCTGACGGCGATGGAGAACATTCTTTTCGGCCTGCGCAAGCGCCCGAAGGCCGAGGCAGCAGCGATGGCCGAGGAGGTTGTCCGCATTGCCGGCATCGCCCATCTCACCGATCGCTATCCGCATATGCTCTCGGGCGGCGAACAGCAGCGTGTCGCGCTGGCCCGGGCGCTCGCTCCCCGGCCGCGAATCCTCTTGATGGACGAGCCCTTCTCCAATCTCGACCAGGGCCTTCGCGACCAGGTGCGCGGCGAGACGATCGCGCTGATCCGCTCGCTCGGCACGACCGCGATCATCGTCACCCACGATCCGCAGGAAGCTTTGTCGGCCGGTGACCGCGTCGTGCTGATGCGCGCCGGTGAGATCGTCCAGCAGGGCTCCGGCTACGACCTGCACGACCGGCCGAACTGCGCCTATGCCGCCGATTTCTTCTCGCCCTCCAACAAGATCCTCGGGATCAACAGGAACGGGCGGATGGAAACGGCGATCGGAAACTTCGCCCACACGCTCGACCTCAAGGAGCATGACGCCGCCACGGTCTTTATCCGGCTTCAGGACATCGCGGTCTCGCTCGGCGACGGCGCCATCGCCGCCAGGATCGAGGCACGCGCCTTCCACGGCGAGGTCGAGGAACTGACGCTTGCGGTCGATGGCCTTGCCGCGCCGCTGAAGGCGCGGACCATGCGTCGTCTTCCGGAAACGGCGCGTGCGGTGACGATTTCGGTCGAGAACGCCCGCGTCTTCGCTTCCATCTGAGAGCGATCCGCACATCACGTCTTCGTGAGGCCTTGGCTTAAAACTTGACTATGACCCTCAAGAACTGCAGCACGGGGCGCATTCATTTACCGGGGTAGATATGATGCAAGTTAAAATGTCTGCGGCATTCGCCGCTGTTTCTCTGTGCGCTCTTCCGGTCACTGTTTCGGCCGCCGAGCTCAATCTCTACACGACAAGAGAGCCGGCGCTGATCGCGCCGCTTCTGGAAGCCTACACGGCAAAGACCGGCACCAAGGTCAACACCGTGTTCCTGAAGGATGGTCTTGCCGAACGCGTGGCAAGCGAAGGCGAAGCCTCTCCGGCAGATATCCTGATGGCCGTCGACGCCGGCAATCTGGTCGATCTCGCCGAAAAGCGCGTCACCCAGCCGATCGAATCCGCAACGCTCAACGCCGCCATTCCGGAACAGCTTCGCGATGCGAAGGGCTACTGGTTCGGCCTTTCGATGCGCGCCCGCGTGCTCTACGCGGCCAAGGATGTCGACCTGACCGCCTTCAACTATGAAGACCTCGCCGATCCCAAGTGGAAGGGCAAGATCTGCATCCGCTCCGGCCAGCATCCGTACAATACGGCTCTGTTTGCCGACTACATCGCCCATTACGGCGAAGCCGAAACCGAAAAGTGGCTTTCCGGCGTCAAGGACAACCTCGCCCGCAAGGCGGCCGGTGGTGACCGCGACGGCGCGAAGGACATCCTCGGCGGCGTCTGCGACATCGCAATCGCCAACTCCTACTATGTCGGCCTCATGCGCTCCGGCAAGGGCGGCGAGGATCAGGTCAAGTGGGGCGAAGCGATCAAGGTGGTCCTGCCGACCTTCAAGAACGGCGGCACGCAGGTCAACATCAGCGGTGCGGCTGTTGCAAAGCACGCACCGAACAAGGCCGAAGCCGTAAAGCTTCTCGAATATCTCGTCTCCGACGAGGCGCAGAAGATCTATGCCGAAGCCAACTACGAATATCCGGTCAAGGCTGGCGCCTCGGTCGATCCGATCATCGCGTCCTTCGGCGAGTTGAAGATCGACAGCAAGCCGCTGGCGGAAATCGTCGGCTACCGCAAGGAGGCGAGCGCGCTCGTCGACAAGGTCGGTTTCGACAACTAAGGCGATCGGGGCGCTGGTTACCCGGCGCCCCTTCCCTTCCCGGATGATCGCATGTCCCTGATATCAGCGGCAAACCGCCCGGCGAGGCGGCCCGTCAGCGCCTGGCTTTCCGGAGCCGGGCTTGTTGCGTTTCTCGTCCTGCTTCCCTTCGGCGGCCTTGCCTTCGAAGCCTTCAAGGGCTCGCCATCGCTCTGGAGTCATCTGTTCTCCACCATCCTGCCGGTCGCGCTCGCCGATACCGTGATCCTGCTTGGCGGCGTCGGGTTGATGACGGCAGCAATCGGCACGCTGGCGGCATGGCTGGTGACGGCCTATGATTTTCCCGGCCGGCGCATTCTCGAATGGGCGCTGCTGCTGCCGCTCGCGGTGCCGACCTACATCATCGCCTATGCCTATCTCGATATCCTGCACCCGATCGGCGCGGTGCAGGGCGCGATCCGCTGGATGCTCGGCTACGAGAGCCCGCGGCAGTTTCGCCTGCCGGATATCCGGTCGATGACCGGCTGCATCCTGCTGCTCGGCATGGTGCTCTATCCCTATGTCTATATCCCCGTCAGGGCGATGTTCCTGACACAGTCGGCCAACCTCATCGAGGCCGGGCGGATGCTCGGCATCAGCAGACGCGGCGTCTTCTGGCACATCGCCCTGCCGCTCGCCCGCCCGGCCGTTGCCGTCGGCGTCAGCCTGGCGCTGATGGAGACGCTGAACGACGTCGGTGCCGCCGAATTCCTTGGCGTACGGACGCTGACGGTCTCGATCTACACGACCTGGATCACCCGCACCGACCTGCCCGGCGCCTCGCAGATCGCGCTGGCGCTGCTTTTCATCGTCGTGGCGCTGATCGCCATCGAGCGCTGGGCAAGGCGCAATCAACGCTACGCCACCGACAGCCGCCGCAGCCGCGGCCTGCAGCCGCAAAAGGTCTCCCGGTCCAAGGGCATCCTGCTCGCGGTTCTCGGCTTCCTGCCTGTTATCCTCGGCTTCGGCGCGCCGGCTGTCTATCTGGCTTCCGAAGCCTGGAAGCGCTTCCGCTTCGCCGGCGTTTCCGCCAATTTCCTCGGCGAGGCGGTCAACACCGTGCTCTTCGCCTCGCTCGCCACTGCTGCCGCCATCCTTCTCGGCCTGATGCTCGCCTATGCAGCCCGTCTGCGGCCCGGTACCGGCTCGTCGTCACTGCTGCGGCTTGCCGCAACCGGCTATGCCGCGCCGGGCACTGTCGTCGCGATCGGCGCTCTGATCGTTCTCGGCGGTGCCGACCGGCTGATCTTTCATGCCGGTGCGCAATGGTTCGGCATCGCCACCGGCCTGTTCTTCATGGGGTCTGGCGCGGCGCTCGTCTATGCGTTGACGGTCCGCTTCCTGGCGATTTCGGCGGGTGGTATCGACGCCGGATTGGCGCGCATTCCCGTCTCGCTCGACCACGCATCGCGCACGCTGGGACAGACACGATCGGGCACATTCCGCCTCGTGCATCTGCCGCTGTCGAAGACGGCAATCGCGGCGGCGGCGCTGCTGGTCTTCGTCGATTGCGTCAAGGAATTGCCGGCGACGCTGCTTTTGCGCCCGCTGAATGTCGAGACCTTCGCCACGCATCTCTACGGCGAGGCGGCCCGGGGCACCTATGAGGAGGCATCGATCGCGGCGCTCGCGATCGTGCTCGTCAGCCTCCTGCCAGTCATCCTGCTCTCGCGGGTCGGCAGTATCAGGCGCTGAAAGACGCCCGCGCGTTCTCTGCGCGGGCGCCTGATCTTAGCCTTCGCGCTCGAAGAGCGCGTCGGTTTCCTGCCACAAAGCCTCGGGGATCGGCAGTTTCGCCCAGTCGAGATTCTGCGCGATCCGCTCCGGCCGGCTCATGCCGAGGACAGCCGCTGAGACCTGCGGATTGCGGAAGGCGAACTGGATCGCTGCCGCCTGCAGCGGAACCCCGTGACGCGTGCAGATCTCCTCGATCCGCTTTGCCCTCGCGACCACATGCTCGGACGGCGCACCATAATCGAAAGTCGTTCCCGAGCTGGCCGGGCCTGTTGCGAGAATGCCCGAATTGAACACCCCGGCAACGACGATTTCGACGCCCTGGCGCTGTGCTTCCGGCAAAAGGTCAGCCTCGGCTGTCCGGTCGAGCAGGGTGTAGCGCCCGGCCATCATCACCGCATCGAGCGCGCAGGTCTTGATGAACCGCGTCGCGACGTCGCTTTCGTTGACACCGACACCGATCGCCTTGATGTGACCGGCCTTGCGGAGATCGTCGAGCGCCCGGTAGCAGCCCTCGACGGATTCGTTGAAGCGCCGCTCATAGGCATCGCCATGGGTGAAACGGTCGACATCGTGGATATAGACCAGATCGAAATCGGCAATGCCCAGCCGGCTTGCCGACTGCTCCAGCGAGCGCATCGTTCCGGCATAGCTGTAGTCGAAGACCGGCTTGAGCCGCAGCGGCGAGGCCCAGAGGCCGTAATCGACCGTCTCGCCGTAAGGCGGTGCCATGTAGCGGCCGGCCTTGGTCGAGACGGTGACCGTCTTGCGATCGATGGTTCGCAGGAAGGTGCCGAGGCGCAATTCGCTCAGCCCATGGCCATAGAGCGGCGCGGTATCGAAGTAGCGCATCCCGCCACCATAGGCCGCAGCCAGCACTTCAGCCGCCTGCGCCTCGGTGACGTCGCGATAGAGGGTGCCGATACCACTCGCGCCAAAGCCGAGACGCGAGGCGAAGCCGATCTTGCTTGAGGTCTTAGCGTCAGTCATGCCTTGCGCTCCTGAAAGCCGGCGAGACGATAGGCCTCGATGGCGTTCAGCCCGAAGATCCGCTCCCGCTCGGCGCTGGAGAGATCCTTGAGGCATTCCTGCAGCGCCTCGACAACGCGGTCGTAGCTCGCCGCGACAAGGCAGACCGGCCAGTCAGTGCCGAACATGCAGCGATCGGTGCCGAAGACGTCGAGCACCTCATGGACATACGGCTTCAGGTCTTCAGGTGTCCAGCTCTGCCAGTTCGCTTCGGTGACCATGCCCGACAGCTTGCACCAGACATGATCGCGCTGCCCCCTGAACTGCCGGATCAGCACCGCCCATTCGTCGAAGCCGCGATTGCGGATTTCAGGCTTCGAGATGTGGTCGAGAACGAAGCGCATCTCCGGGAAGGCCTGCGTCGTCGTGATGCAGGAGGGCAGCTGCGGCAGGTTCGGCACCAGATCGTAGACCAGACCGGAGGCCTGAACGGCCAGCAGCCCGGCCTTCACATCGGCGCGCAGCAGCCAGTTCGGATCGCTCTCCGTCTGGATCAGATGGCGGACGCCGACCAGCCATTTGCCCTCCGGCGAAGACTTGAGCTCGGCAAGCGTCTGGCCGAGCTTCGGGTCGGTCAGGTTCACCCAGCCGACGACGCCGGCGACGAAATCCGTGGCTTCGGCCGTGCGGATGAAGTCCCAGGTCTCGCCAAGATCGTTCCAGGTCTGGACGAGAACGGTGCCGGAGACGCCGTTCTGCTGCAATGCCGGGCGAAGATCATCCGGTTCGAAGACGCGGTTGATCGGCTCGAACGGGCCGCTCAGCCAGCCATAGTCGCCGCCGCTGGCGGGATCCCAGAAGTGATGATGGGAATCGATGATAGGGCTCGTCATGGCTGAAATCTCCTACCAGCGCTGATGCACATACTGCTTGATGTAGGTATCGTAGATCGACTTGATCTCCCGCATCGCGCTGTCGGAAATGGCCGGAAGCCCGGCAGCCTCGGCATTCGAACTCGCCTGCGCCGGGTTGCGCGCACCGGGGATCGCCACCGTCACGGCGTCGAACATCAGGATCCAGCGCAGCGCAAATTTCGCCATGGTCGTATCGCCTGAGACCAGCGGACGAACCTTTTCGACGGCTTCGAGACCGACTTCATAGGGCACACCGGAGAAAGTCTCGCCGACATCGAAAGCCTCGCCATTGCGGTTGAACAGGCGATGGTCGTTGGCCTCGAACTTGGTGTCCTTCCTGAACTTGCCGGAAAGAAGACCGCTTGCCAGCGGCACACGGGCAATGATCGCCACCTTCTTTTCCAGAGCCTGCTTGAAAAAATGCTCGATCGGACGCTGGCGGAAAGCATTGAAGATGATCTGGACGCTGACGACGCCCGGATATTCGATCGCCTTCAGCGCTTCCTCGACGCGCTCGACGCTGACGCCGTAATTGCGGATCTTGCCCTGTTCGACAAGGCGGTCAAGGCGGCCGAAGACCTCCGGGTGATAGTAGAGATCCGTCGGCGGGCAATGCAGCTGCACGAGATCGAGGCAATCGGTCTCAAGGTTCTTCAGGCTGCGATCGATCCAGCCGTCGAGGTTTTCTGCGCTATAGCCTTCGACCGATTGCTGCGGCAGGCGACGCCCGGCCTTGGTAGCGATGAACGGACGCGCACCGCCACGCTCTTTCATCACCTTGGCAATCAGCCGCTCCGAGTGGCCGTCGCCATAGACGTCGGCCGTATCGATGAAGGTGACGCCGGTATCGAGAGCGGCGTGGAGGGCGGCAAGCGCCTCCTCGTCATTCACTTCCCCCCACGCTGCGCCGATCGCCCAGGCGCCAAAGCCGATCTCGCTGACCTTACGGCCGGTGCGGCCGAATTCCTTGGTTCGCATAACTCACTCCCTCGTTTTTGCGGTGGCCGGCACACCGGCGCCGCTTGGTTGGACTTGCTTGACATTCTCCGTCAACCCAATTATCAGAAAACAGGGTTGTACGACAACCCGGTAAGTACGCAAAATCTGCATCGGGAGGATGAGACCGTGCGATCACTTGTTTTGGGAGGCATTTCTCTAGCGCTGGGCCTCGGCGCGTCTATGCAAATGGCAGCAGCCGAAGACACGATCAAGATCGGCGTCGTCGCGGCGGAATCGGGCGCCTTCGTCTCGGCCGGTCACACCCTGCCGGCAGGCGTCGGCCTCGCGGTCAAGGAAATCAACGACGCGGGAGGCGTCAAGGTTGGTGACAAGACCTACAAGGTCGAGATGGTCAAGCGCGACGACCGCACCGACATCTCCACCGCCATCGCTGCTACCCAGGAACTGGTGCGCGACGAAAAGGTCTCGGCGATCTTCGGTTCCGAAACCCATGACTTCACGCTGGCGATGACCAAGATCACCCAGCCCGCCAAGGTGATCCAGTTTGCCGGCAACAGCACGCTGGCCAAGATCCTCAACCCGCAGTCCGTCGCCCCCGGCGCCGAAGATCATTACCTCTTCCAGTCCGAGCCGCAGGAATTCCAGCGCTCCGGCTCGACCGCCCGCGGCGTTCTCAGCCTGCTGACCCCGCTCGTCGGCCATCCGCTGAAGAAATCAGTCGTCATCGTCGGCAACGACGCGACCGGCCAGTTCCTGACCTCCTACTACGTCAAGGCACTGAAGGCCGAGGGCCAGGAAGTTCCTGAAGTCATCTCCTATCCGCCTGATACCACCGACTTCTCGCCCTTCCTGACACGCGCCAAGAGCCTCAATCCTGACGTCGTGCACTTCTGGTACAACGGCGACTCGACGCTGACGGCGCTGCCGCAGGCGCTCGAACTCGGCGTCGCACCGAGCTACTTCCTGTTCGGCGTCGATCCGGGCATCTGGAAGGAACGTGGCCTTTCCGCCGACGTTCCGGTCGCCATGAGCTGCGTGCCGATCTGCTGGGGTGAATCCTCCAACGCCAACGCGAAGACCTATTTCAAGGCCTACTTTGCCGCCGGCGCCCCGAAGGGCGTGACCTCCTCGGTCTCGCTGCTCTACTACGATTATGTCCACATGCTCGCCGAAGCCTGGACCAAGGCCGGTTCGCTCGATCCGGACAAGACGGTCGCAGCGCTTGAATCGCTGCACCACAAGGGCGTCGTCTCCGACGATCTCTCCTTCAACAAGAGCCATCAGGTGACCCACGCAACCGAGGTCTGCGCCGCAGCTCCGGGTGGCGACATCTCCTGCGCGATGCAGCAGCCACCCGCCGAAGCCCCCGCGGAATAAACTGCCGATGCGCCTCCCGCCGGCCCCCTGCGCCGGCGGGACTTTCATTCAGAAAACCGACGGGCCGCCCGTGCGGTCCGCGCAACAGCGGAACAGGGCTGTGGACATTCTCATTCAGCAAATCCTCAACGGTCTGTCGATCGCAAGCGTCATCACGCTGATCGCCGTCGGGGTCACCTTGATCTTCGGACTGACCGGCATCATCAATTTCGCCCATGGCGAATTCCTGATGATCGGCAGCATCGTGACCTGGCTCGCCGTGCAGGCAGGCCTCAGCTTCTATCTGGCCCTCGTGCTTGCCATTCTTGCCGTCGGGGTCATGGGCTTCGTTCTCGAGCGCGGGCTCTTCCGCTTCACGCTCACGCGCCCGACCAACGGCTTCATCGTTTCGCTCGGCCTGATCGTCGTGCTCCAGCACATCGTCATCTTCTTCTATGACCCGAACCAGAAGAGCATCCCGCGGCCGCTGACCGGCATCTGGGATGTCGCGGGCGTACGCATCGCCTCGGTTCGCGTCATGGTCATCCTCGTCACCATCGCCGTCGTGGCGCTCACTTTCGTCATGGTCACCCGCAGCCGCTATGGCCGCGCGCTCCGCGCCGCCGTCGACGATCGCGATACCGCGGCCCTGATGGGTATTCCGGTGCGCCGCTATATCACCGGCGTCTTCGTGCTCGGCAGCGCCCTTGCCGGGCTCGGCGGCGCGCTGCTGATCGCCCTCTTCCCGATCACGCCGTTCACCGGCGGCACGATGGTCATGAAGGGATTTGCCGTCGCGCTGATCGGCGGCCTCGGAAACCTGACCGGCGCAGTCGTCGCCGGCCTGATCCTCGGCATCGTCGAGGGCTTCAGCGCCGGTTACGGCTTCTCCGCCTGGACCGACGCCTATTCCTTCGCCCTGATGATCCTCGTGCTGCTCTTCCGCCCGAACGGCCTGTTCGGCGGCACCAGCGGCCCGAAGATGGCGTGACGCACGAAAGGCAAATGCTATGAACACCCCTCTTTCGTCGCTTCGCTCGCTGGCCCCGGCTCTCGTGGTGCTGGCGATCCTCGCCTTCGTTCCGGCAATCGGCGCCAGCAACCGCATGCTGTCGCTCGCCATTTCGGCCGGCATCAACATCGTCGCCCTCTACGGTCTCTCGGTCCTTTTCGGCCAGACCGGCATTCTCTCGATGGGACATGCGGCACTCGTCGGCGTCGGCGCCTATGCCGCCGCGCTCCTTGCCCGCGACACCGGCATCGGCTTCTGGCTGGCGCTGCCGATCGGCGGCATCGCGGCGGCGGCCTTTGCGGCGGTCATCGGTGTGCCGTCGCTGCGCGTCAGCGGCCACCACTTCGTCATCATGACCTTCGCCTTCGGCCAGCTCCTGACCATCGTGCTGACCAATGGCGGTGACTTCACCGGGGCGGCGACCGGGCTCGACCTGCAGCTGCCGGTCGGCTTCTTCGGCATGCGCGCCGACGATCTCGTGCCTTACTACTTCGTCGTCCTGGCTTTCGTGACGCTTAGCGCCATCGCCAGCTGGGCGATCATCAATTCGCCCTATGGCCGCACGCTGCGCGCCATCCGCGAAAACGAGAAGCTGGCGGCCTCGCTCGGCATCAATGTCGGACGCCACAAGATCGGTGCTTTCGTGGTCAGCGGCGTCTTTGCCGGCGTCTCAGGCGTCTTGCTCGCCTATTTCCTGCGGCATATCTCGCCCAGCCAATTCGCCTCCTTCCCGAGCATCTACCTGGCGCTGATGGTTATGATCGGCGGCGCGCGGTTGCTTCTCGGGCCGATTGCCGGTGGCATCCTCGTGTCCTTCCTGCCGGAGGTTCTGAACCTCGACCCGGTCCAGTCGCGCATTCTCTACGGCGTCTGCCTGATCGCGGTCATCCTGCTTCTGCCGAACGGCCTGATTGCAGGGCTCGCCTATGGATGGCAGCGGCTGTTCGGCGCCAGCCGCAAACAGGCGCCGTCCCCTGCCGCCGGACGCAACCACGCTTCGGAGGCCGGACGATGAACGCCATTCTCGAAATATCGGGCTTGAAGAAGCAGTTCGGCGGCGTCACCGCGCTCTCCGGCGTCGATCTCTCGATCGAAGAGGGTGAGATCCTGGGCATTGTCGGGCCGAACGGGTCCGGCAAGACGACGCTCTTCAATGTCATCACCGGCGTCTACAAGCCGACCGAGGGGCACGTAACCTGGCGCGGCCGCGATATCACCAGCCTTGCCGCCCACGAAGTCTCCGGCGCCGGCATCGGCTATACGTTCCAGCAGGCCATGGCCTTTCCCGGGCTCTCCGTCATCGAAAACGTCCAGATCGCCTGCGAACACGCCCGCAAGACCAGCCGTCCCTATCCCTGGACGACACCGGCGGCGCTACTCGATTTCGTCGGCCTGACGGCGCTCGCCAATGAGCGCGCCGGGGTCCTGCCCTTCGGCAATCTTCGTCTGCTCGGCATCGCGCTGGCGCTCGCAACCCGCCCCTCGCTAATCCTGCTCGACGAACCGGCCGCAGGTCTCAACGACCGCGAGACGGCAACGCTTGTCGGCCTGGTCAAGCAATTCCCCAGCCACGGCATCAGCGTCTGCGTCATCGATCACGACATGAAGCTGATGCAGATGCTCTGCAAGCGTCTGGTGGTTCTCGACTTCGGCTCGAAGATCGCCGACGGCCCGACACAGGCCGTGCTGTCCGATCCGAAAGTACTGGAAGTCTATCTCGGAGGTGCGCTGTGACGCTGCTCAGTGTTTCAAACGTGACGACGGGCTACGGCGCGACGGTCGTCAATCGCGATGTCTCGCTCACCCTCGAAGACGGCGAGATCATCACCATTCTCGGCCCGAACGGCGCGGGAAAATCGACCCTGCTGCGCACCATCGTCGGCCTCGTCAAACCGCGGTCGGGAAGCGTCAGTTTCGCCGGCGAGAACGTCACCGGCCGCACGCCCGACATCATGGCCAAGCGCGGCGTCGTCCTCGTTCCCGAGGGGCGGCGGATCTTTGCCGACATGTCGGTCGAGGAAAACCTGCGGCTTGGCGCCTATGCGCGGCGCGACACGGATGCCGTCGAGACCGACGTCAAGACCATGGAAAGCTTCTTTCCGATCCTCGCGACCAAACGCCAGCAGAAAGGTGGCTCGCTGAGCGGCGGCCAGCAGCAGATGCTAGCGATCGCCCGCGGGCTGATGGCAAGGCCGCGCGTGCTGCTGCTCGACGAGCCCTCGCTCGGCCTCTCGCCGCTGCTGGTCAAGGAAATCCAGCAGATCATCCTGAATATCGGCAAGACCTTCGGCGCCTCCGTTCTGCTGGTCGAGCAGAATGCCGGGCTGGCGCTCTCGGTCGCCAGCCGTGGCTACCTGATGCAGAACGGCCGGATCGCAACATCGGGGCCGATCGCCGAACTCAAGGACATGTCGCTGATGCGCGAGCTCTATCTCGGCGGCGTGGCGGAGCAGGCCTGACATGAGCGCAATCGCCCTCTCCTATGGCCGCGGCCATCTCGACATCACCCTTCCACCGGGCGCCCGCCCGGCGGTGATCCGCAAGCAGGCACTTCCGAAGCTCGCCGACCCCAAGGCGGCCATTCGGGGCGCTCTCGACAATCCGATTGCCTCGGCACCGCTTGCCGAACTCGCAAGGGGACGCAGCAGCGCCTGCATCCTGATCTGCGATATCACCCGGCCGGTGCCCAACCGGCTGTTCCTGCGCCCGATGATCGAGACGATGATCGCCTCCGGCATTGCCCGCGAAGAGATCTCGGTGCTGGTCGCAACCGGCCTCCACCGTCCCAATCTCGGCGATGAACTGGCCGAGCTCGTCGGCGATCCCTGGGTTCTCGAAAATGTCCGCGTCGAGAACCACTACGCGCGCGATGAAAACGCCCATATCGATTTCGGTTTCACGAAAACACGGAACACGCCGGTCAAGCTCGACCGGCTGTTTGCCGAGGCCGATCTCAAGATCGCCACCGGCCTCGTCGAGCCGCATTTCATGGCCGGATGGTCCGGCGGGCGCAAGGTCATCGCGCCGGGTGTCGCGCATCACGAGACGATCCGCACCTTCCACTCGGCCCGCTTCATGGAAGATCCGCTCGCGGTGCAATGCAATCTTATCGGCAATCCCCTGCACGAGGAGCAGCTGGAGATCGTCCGCATGCTCGGCGAGGTCTTTGCGCTGAATACGGTGCTGGACGAGGAGCGCGACCTCGTCTGCGTCACCTTCGGCGAGATCATCGCCAGCCATCAGGCGGCCGTCGATTTCGTCAGCGGCGCGACGCAAGTGCCGATGGACCGCAAGTTTTCGACCGTCGTCACTTCGTCCGCCGGCTATCCGCTCGACAAGACCTATTACCAGACGATCAAGGGCATGGTGACGCCGCTCGATATCCTGAAGCCCGGCGGCACGCTGATCATCGCGTCGGAATGTTCCGAAGGCTTCGGCTCGCCCGAATTCCGCGAGGCGCAGGCGCGCCTCGTCGAGCTCGGCCCGGAACGCTTCCTGGCGACGCTCACGGCCAAGAGCCTTGCCGAAATCGATGAATGGCAGACGGAAATGCAGCTGAAGCCGATGCGGCTCGGCCGCGTCGAACTCTATACGACCGGGCTTTCCGGCGGCGACCGGGAGCTCACCGGCGTCGGCGTGATCGACGACCTGACGGCCGCGATCGCCCGCAGCATTTCACGAAGCGGCGATCCCGATGTCGCGATCATTCCGGAGGGGCCCTATGTCGTGCCTCGCTATGCGGGTTGACCGGCTATCGATGAAGGCGGGCGTCGCGGAGCTCTTCGAAGCGCGCCGTGCTCTTCGACAGGTGGGCGCGCAGCGCCTTGCGCGCCGCCGCTTCATTGCCGTCGCGGATCGCCTGGAAGATCGCGTGATGTTCCTTGCGCATGCGGGCCGCATGGCCCTCGCGCTCGAGCGCCGTCATGTTGTCGAGACGCGCCCATTGGCGCGGCACCATGGCCGTTCCGAACGTGTCGAACAGCCGTCCGTAATAGGAATTCTGCGTTGCGACCAGGATCGAGCGGTGGAAGGCGAAGTCCTCTTCGGCCCCGTAGCCACCCTGTTCGATCGCCTGATCGAGCGCATCCAGCCGCGCCTGCATGCGGGCGATATCTTCAGGCGTGCGCCGCAGGGCCGCAAGGCCGGCGGCCTCATATTCGATGCCGATGCGCAGTTCGAGAACGCGCAGCACTTCGTCGATCGATTCCAGGTCGTTCGGGATGATGGAGAAGGAACGCGGCGTCGGATCGTTGGAAACGAAGGCGCCGAGACCCTGGCGCGTGGTGATCAACCCCTTGGCCCTGAGCGTCGCCAGCGCCTCGCGCACGATCGTGCGGCTGACGCCCGTCGCTTCCATGATCGCCTGCTCGGTCGGCAGACGCTGGCCGGGCTTCAGATCGCCGGATTCGATCTGCGCGATCAGACTGTCGGCCAGTCCGCTGCGCAGATTGGGCGTCTGCGGGATGGTGTTGAAAACCGCGCTGTCCCTGTCCTTCATTCCGTTCCGAAGTCCAATCTCGCCGTCCGGCGCCGGGCTGCCAATACTGCCGTTGCTAAACCATACCACTAGAAAAAGCAAAAGCCCGCATACCGGGATACCGAAACCAACCGGGAGGAAAGCATGAAAGAGAAAATCGGGTTCATCGGTCTCGGCGCCATGGGCTCCGGCATGGCGGCCAACCTTCTGAGCAAGGGCTGGCCGCTGACAATGATGGCGCATCGCAGGCGCGAGGCTGTGGAGGCGCTGAAAGCGCAGGGTGCCGGCGAAGCGGCGACGCCGAAAGAATTGGCGCTGGCATCCGACGTGGTGATCCTGTGCGTCACCGGATCGGAAGAGGTCCAGCAACTGCTATCGGGTGCGGATGGCCTGCTTGCCTCCGGCAAGCGGATGCTGCTGATCGACTGCTCGACATCCAACCCGGCCGTGACGATCAGGCTTGCCGCCGAGCTTTCGGAGCAGGGCATCACACTCGTCGATGCGCCGCTGGCGCGCACGCCGAAGGAAGCGGCCGAAGGCAAGCTGGATGTGATGGCGGGTGGATCTGGCGATGGCATTGCCCGCGCCCGGCCGATCCTCGAAGCCTTCGCCGCCCGCATCATCGAGACCGGTCCTGCCGGAACGGGGCATACGATGAAGCTTCTGAACAACTTCGTGTCGATGGGCTATTCGGCGATCTATTCCGAAGCGCTGATGATCGCCGCCAAGGCGGGGTTGACGCCCGAGGTCTTCGACAGCGTGCTGCGCGGCAGCCGCATGGATTGCGGCTTCTATCAGGCCTTCTTCGAATTCGTTTTGAACCGCAACGAGAACGCCCAGCGTTTCGCGATGGCCAATGCGCTGAAGGACATGTCCTACCTCGCCTCGCTCGCCCAGGCACTGCAGGCCGTCAACCCGGTCGGTGCAGCCGTGCGCAACAGCTTTGCAACCGCCGTTGCCGCCGGCCAGGGCCAATCCTTCGTACCGGCGCTCTCGGATGTCATCGCGGCCGCCAACGGCGTGTCGCTCACCGCCCACAGGACCGGAAAATAGGGACGGAAACGTGCTCGAAATTCATCTCGATCCGGTGGGCGGCATTGCAGGCGACATGTTCGTCGCCGCCCTGCTCGATTTCCGGCCAGACCTGCAGGAAGGCCTGCAGGCGGCACTAAAGCTTTGCCCGCTGATCGAGCGCGTCGACTGCGCGCTTGTTGCCCATAATGACGGCATCCTCACCGGCAGCCGCTTCACCGTCCGCCATCGCGATCACGGGCCTGACCACGCGCATGATCACGGCCACGGGGATCATCACCACCACGATCATGGCCATCATCACCATGAACATGAAGCCCACGATCACGAAGCAGATGACCACACACACGACCACGTGGCGTGGCGGACGATCCGCGATGCCCTGGCACGATCGTCCCTCGATGCCGAAACCATACGCCATGCCACAGGCATTTTCGGTAAGCTCGCTGAGGCCGAGGGGCGGGTGCATGGGAAAGCACCTGGCGACGTGACGTTCCACGAAGTCGGCGCCTGGGATTCGATCGCCGATATCGTCGCGGCCGGATGGCTGATCGGCCGGATCGGTGCGACCGGCTGGACCGTCGGCCCCATTCCGCTCGGCAGCGGCCGGGTGAGGACCGCGCATGGGCTTCTCCCCGTCCCGGCGCCAGCGACCGTTCACCTGCTCGAGGGCTTCGACGTCATCGACGACGGCATTGCCGGCGAGCGCGTGACGCCGACCGGTGCGGCAATCCTCGCCTATCTCTGCGGGAAATCGGCGGCTCCAAGGCGGAGGATCTTGAAGGCATCGAGCCATGGTTTCGGCAGCAAGCGGCTACCGGGCGTCAGCAACTGCCTGCGGCTGCTCGCCTTCGAGCGGTTGGAAAATCCGGCTATCAGCGAGGAGGCAATTGCCGTCCTCGAATGCGAGATCGACGACCAGACCGGCGAGGACATCGCCCAGGCGATCGACAGGTTGCGCCGCCAGGGCGGTGTCCGCGATGTCATCCAGGCGCCGGTTTTCGGCAAGAAAGGCCGGATGATGACGCATCTGCGCGTGCTTGCCGACCCGGCCGCAAAGCAAGAGGTCGCCAATGCCATCCTCGACGAGACGACGACGATCGGCCTGCGCCTCTCGACGGCGGCACGCATGACGCTGCGCCGCGAAAAAGAAACCGTCGAGCACGGCGGACAGGTCTATGCCTTCAAGGTTGTCGAACGCCCATCCGGGCGAAGCGCCAAGCTCGAATCCGATACGCTGGCCGAGACCTCGGGTGCGGCCGCCCGCAACGGGTTGCGCCGATTGCTGGAAGGTTTGCTGAGGCAGAAAAGAGGAGATCTGCTGTGAGAGACGCGCTCGACACGGTACTCGACGCGCTGGGCGACGTCTCTATCGCCGTCAGCGGCGGCATCGACTCGCTGACACTGGCGACGATCGCGGTCCAGCGCCTGGGCGCCGGGCGTGCCGGCATCATGCACGCCGTTTCGCCGGCCGTGCCGCCGGAGGCGACGGAGCGGGTGCGGATGCTCGCCGACAAAGAAGGCTGGGACCTGCAGCTGATCGATGCCGGCGAATTCTCCGACCCCGATTACATCGCCAACCCCGTCAATCGCTGCTTCTTCTGCAAGGGCAATCTCTACGGCGCCATCACTGCCAGGACCGCGCGGCAGGTGCTGTCAGGCACCAATCTGGACGATCTCGGCGAATACCGGCCGGGCCTCGATGCCGCCCGCAATTTCAGCGTCAGGCATCCCTTCGTGGAGGCCGGGATCGGCAAGGCCGATGTGCGGCGTCTCGCCCGTGAGGCGGGTCTCGGAGACCTGTCGGAACTGCCCGCCTCGCCCTGCCTTTCCAGCCGGATCGAGACATCGATCGCCATCGATGCCGGAACGCTGGCAGCGGTGCATCGCATCGAGACGTTTCTCACAGAAGCGATAAGTCCGAAGACTGTCCGCTGCCGCATCCGCCGCAGCGGCGTCGTCATCGAACTTGATACCGGCAGCCTTCAGCGCACAGGGGACATGGGCGCCGTTATCAGCGAGATGCTGCCTGAAGCCTATCAGGATAGGCCGGTGACCTTCGAGCCCTACCGCAACGGCAGCGCCTTCATCGGTGCACGGTCATGAGCAGCACCGATACCGTCTTCGATTTCACCCGGGCCGAGCGCATCGGTCTCAGCGAAGCCGTCTTCTGCGCCGGGAAATCGCCGCAACAGATCGCGGGCATTCTCGAAAGCGCAAGGGAGCGTGATGCGAGCCTGCTTCTGACCCGTCTCGATGCGGCGAAATACGATGCACTACCGGCGCATCTCAAAGCGCAAACCGACTGGTGCGAGACGTCGAAAACCGCCTATTTCGGAGAGCTGCGGCCACTGTCGCTCACCGGAAAGGTGGCGATCGTCTCGGCCGGCACATCGGATGCCCCGGCAGCGCGCGAGGCCGAACGCACCCTTCGCCACGCCGGCGTCGAGTCCACCTTCATCATCGATGTCGGCGTCGCCGGTCTCTGGCGGCTGATGGACAGGGTCGAGGACATCAGGCGCTTTCCAATCGTCATAGCCGTAGCCGGGATGGATGCGGCGCTCGCAAGCGTCCTTGGCGGCCTCTATGGCGGCGCCCTCATCTGCGTGCCGACCTCTGTTGGCTATGGCGCCGCCGAAGAGGGCCGCACGGCGTTGAATGCGATGCTCGCGAGCTGCGCGCCCGGCCTTCTCGTCACCAATATCGATAACGGTTATGGCGCGGCCTGCGCCGCCCTTCGCCTGCTCAACACCATGCAGCTGCGGTGAACGGAGAGCCGCAAATGCGGCTCCCCGTTATCTTCAGGCAGCGTCAACCGTCAGCTGCGTCTGTTCGCCGAGACCTTCGATGCCGAGCTTGATGGTCTGGCCGGCCGTCAGGAAGACCGGCGGCTTCATGCCGAGGCCGACGCCCGGGGGCGTACCGGTCGAGATGATGTCGCCCGGCTGCAGGCTCATGAATTGCGAGATATAGTGGACGAGGAAGGAAACGCCGAAGATCATCGTCTTCGTCGAGCCGTTCTGACGCATCACGCCATCGACGGAGAGCCACATCTTCAGATCCTGCGGATCGGCGACTTCGTCGCGCGTCACCATCCAGGGGCCGATCGGGCCGAAGCTGTCGGCCGACTTGCCCTTGGTCCACTGGCCACCGCGCTCCGCCTGGAATTCGCGCTCCGAGACGTCGTTGATCAGGCAATAGCCGGCGACATGCTTCATCGCATCGGCTTCCGAGACGTAGCGGGCTTCATCGCCGATGACGATGCCGAGCTCGACTTCCCAGTCGGTCTTCTTCGACTTGCGGGGAATGATGACATTGTCGTTGGGGCCGGTGATGGCGCTCGTCGCCTTCATGAACAGGATCGGCTCTGCGGGAATGGCAGCGCCCGTTTCGGCAGCGTGGTCGGCATAGTTCAGGCCCACGCAGATGAATTTGCCGGTGCGAGAAACGCAGGGACCAAGCCGGCCGGGCTCGGCGACGACAGGCAGGCTTTCGACGTCGATTGCGGCGATCTTGGCGAGGCCCGCAGCCGTCAGATTGGCGCCGGCGACGTCATCGATCTGACCGCTCAGGTCCCTCACCTTGCCGTTCCTGTCGAGGATGCCGGGCTTTTCGGCGCCGCGCTGGCCGTATCTCAGAAGCTTCATATCGATTATCCGTTCAAGGGGTTTGTCTTCAGGCGTTCGCCCAGCCGCCATCGATGACGAGGGCATTGCCGGTCATGAAGGCTGATTCATTGCTGGCGAGGTAGACGACGAGATCGGCGACTTCTTCCGCGGTGCCAAGCCGTCCCATCGGCTGGCGAGCGATGAAGCCGGCCCGCGCCTGATCGTAATCGCCGAGCGCGCGCATGCGATCCTGCAGCGACGGGCTTTCGACCGTACCCGGGCAGATGGCGTTGGCGCGGATGCCCTTGCCGACATAATCGAGCGCGACCGATTTCGTCAGGCCGATGACAGCAGCCTTCGTGGTGCCATAGATGAAGCGGTTCGGCGCGGCGATGACGGTCGAGGCGACCGAAGCCATGTTGACGATGGAACCGCCGCCGCGCTCGATCATGCCCGGCAGGAAGGCCCGGATCATCCGGTACATGGCGCGGATGTTCAGGTTGACGGAAAAATCGAAGGCGTCCTCGTCGCAATCGAGGATCGAGCCGTGGTGCACGAAGCCGGCGCAGTTGAAGAGGATATCGGGGGCACCGATCTCACCGGCAAAGGCGGTGATCTCCGCGGGGTTCAGTACATCGAGCTTGCGGGTCGTCACGCCGGCATGTTCGTTCAGTGTTTCAAGCTTGGCAGCGTCGATATCGGTCGCCCAGACGCGGGCGCCCTCCCGCAAGAAGGCCAGCACCGTGGCACGCCCCATCCCCTGCCCGGCCGCCGTGACGACGGCCGTCTTTCCCTCAAGTCTTCCAGTCATGTCTGATCCTCAACAGATTACTCGGATTGTTCTCCGGCAAGACCGACGCGGCTTGCGGCGCCATGGAGATGGTCGCGCATCGCATCGCGGGCTTCGTCGCCATCGCCTGCCTCGATCGCATCGAGGATACGCTGGTGTTCGCCGAGCGTGACGGCCGCAAGGTCTTCCGAGCGCTGCTGGTTGCCCGATGCGAGAATGGATTCGCGCACCCGCTCGGAAACAAACATCAGGAACTGCACCATGTAGACGTTGCCGGTCGCCGCAGCGACGGTCTTGTGGAATTCGAGATCGGTCTTCAGCCACATGACGCTGCCATAGGGCGCATCGCGCATCGTCACCAGCGCCTCGTTCATGGCGCTGAGGTCGTCGGCAGTTCGCCGCTTGGCGGCAAGCGCTGCGGCCTCGACTTCGAGGATGCCGCGAAGCTCGAAGAGCGACTGGAAGGCGTTCGCCTGCTGCAGCGCCTCGTAATCGATGGTCAGGACAGTGGCGTTCGGCTGGTCGGCCACAAAGGCGCCGCGGCCCTGCTGCGACCAGATGCGTCCCTCGGAGCGCAAGCGCGCAATCGCCTCACGCACGACATTGCGGCTGACGCCGAATGTCTGGGCAAGCTGCTGTTCGGTCGGAAGCTGATCGCCCGGCCGCAGACGCCCTTGGGCGATCTCGCGCGAGATCGAACTCGCGACCAGCGTCGACAGATGCGGCCCCCGATTGACCTTGTCGAGTTTCAACGTCATTCCCTACCCCTCTGCACTGCCTGCTGCACTTGCCAATATACGCCCCTCGCTCAACAGATGCTTCGGGTCGAAGGCATCCTTGATCCGGCGCGAAAGCTCCAGCGTCAAGGGGTCGGCGCGCTTCAGGAAGGCGCTCTGCTTGACCCGGCCGATGCCGTGCTCGGCGCTGATCGAGCCGCCATGCTTGTCCGTCACGTCGAAGATCACCTCTTCCGTCGCGTGAAAGAGAGCATCGTACTGATCGGCCGGCATGCCGACCGGCGGCACGATATTCAGGTGAATATTACCGTCGCCGACATGGCCATAGGTCACCGCGATCGCTTCCGGATATTTGTCGGAAAGCGCTTCCAGCGTGTCGGTCACGAATTCCGCGAGGCTCGAAATGGAGACGGACACATCTGTCCTGAGATATCGCCCGCCGCGCCCTTGCGCCTCCACCATCATCTCGCGCAGCAGCCAGAGGCGGTCGCCCTGCGCCTTGCTGCTTGCGATGACACCGTCGAGGACGAGATCGGATGCATCGGCAAGGAAACCTTCGAGCAGTGCCCGGAGATCGACCCGCCCTGCGGCCGACGCCTCGATCAGCACATACACGGGATAGGGCTCGCTCAACGGATCGGGCAGGTCGTCCCGGGAATTGATGGCGATCTCCAGGCCGCCGCGCAGGATCAGCTCGAACGCCGTCAGGAGGTCGCTGCACTGGCGGCGCGCCCGGGCATAGAGCTGCATCGCGTCATCGACCGAGGAGAGGCCGACGAGCGCAGTCTCCACCTGTTCCGGCTTCGGAAAGACTTTTAGCGCCACGGCGGTGACGATGCCGAGGGTGCCTTCGCTGCCGATGAAAAGCTGCTTCAGGTCATAACCGCGATTATCCTTGCGCAGCGTCCTGAGACCATTCCAGATGCGGCCGTCTGCAAGCACGACCTCGAGGCCGAGAACCAGATCGCGCGTCATGCCGTAGCGCAGCACATTGAAGCCGCCGGCATTGGTCGAGACATTGCCGCCGATGCGGCAGGTCCCCTGCGCGCCAAAAGTGATCGGCAGGATACAGTCCTTCGCCTCCGCATGGCGCTTGGCGTCTTCGAGAATGCAGCCGGCCTCGACGACCATGGCGTAATCGATCGGATTGACCGAGCGCACCTTGTTCATCCGCTCCAGCGAGACGACCACTTCGCCGCCCGGGTAGCTCGCAACCGCCGCGCCAACGAGACCGGTCAATCCGCCCTGGGGAACAACGTGGATTTTCTCTTGGTGACAGAAGGCCATCAGCTGGCTGAGCTCTTCGGCCGAACGAGGCCGCGCAACCGCCAGCGGGCGGCCGTAATGCTCGCCGGACCAGTCACGGCTATAGCGCTCGAGTGCCTCGCCATCCGTCAGCAACAGGTCTGCCGGCATGGCGGCAGCGAGGGCGGCGAGCGCTCTTTCCTGCAGGGGCGAATGGGCATTCATGCGGTTGCTCCGGTTCAGCGGGAAAACATCTGGACAATTGGGTCACTTACATGGTTATCATACAACACTGGTTTCGAACATCAAGTGCAGGGTTACTTTCCGCTGCTCGCCATTCGCTAAAAACCAGTGTAAAATCGATAACTTGCAGGAGGATCCGTATTATGACCGCAGCGTCCGGCCAATTTCGAAATATGCACACCATGATCCGCGTGTTCGACCTCGACAGGTCGATCAAGTTCTACACGGAACTGCTCGGGATGACGCTTCTGCGCAAGGATGATTATCCGGGCGGAAAGTTCACCAACGCCTTCGTCGGCTACGGTCCGGAGGAGACCGACACCGTCATCGAACTGACCTATAACTGGGGCCGCGAAGAGCCCTACGAACTCGGCACCGGCTTCGGCCACCTGGCGCTCGGTGTCAACGACATCTACGCCGTCTGCGCCGCGCTCGAAAAGCAGGGCGCCAAGATCCCGCGCCCGCCGGGCCCGATGATGCACGGCACGACCCATATCGCCTTTATCGAAGACCCGGATGGTTACAAGATCGAGCTGATCGGCCTCGACACGATGTAACGATCGGTCCGCTTTCGGAGAGCCGCGCCCCTGGGCGCGGCTTTTTTTGTTGGGAGCCATCCTCATTTGATGATCGCAATCTTGCTGCGGTCGATGGTGATGGCGACAGCGAGGATCAACACCGAACCGAAGACGACGTTTTCGGCGAAGATATTGATGCCGATGAAGGTCATGCCGATGCGCACGATCGAGATGATCAGCGCGCCGACCGCCGTTCGCGCCACACCGCCGAGGCCGCCGGTGATGGCGGTACCGCCAACGATGACGGCAGCGATCGCGGGCAGGAGCAGCTGGTTGGCCAAATTCGGCGAGCCGCTGGAAAGACGGGCGGCGAGAATGCATCCGGCGATCGCCGCCAGCATGCCCGAGATCGCAAAGGCGACGATCTTTGTGCGCTCGACATTGATGCCCGCCGCAATCGCCGCCGGCTCGCCGGCACCGATCGCCAGGCTATGGCGGCCGAAGCGGGTGTAACGCAGGCCAACGAAGGCCAGGATGCCGATGATGGCGGCAATCCAGATGACGGTCGGAAGACCGGCAAAGGTGCCGTTGATCCAGGCGGTGTTCTCGCGGCCCGCCTCTTCGATGGTAATCGCCCGCCCTGCAGCCGCCCAAAGCGCGATACCGGCGACGACACCACCGGTCGCCAGCGTCGCCACGAAGGACGGCACCTTGAGGCGCACATGGACGTAGCCGCTCAAGACCCCGAAGACGAGACCAGAGAAGATCGCGACTGGAAAGGCCAGCATGCCGATCTGCGGCAGCAATTGCGCCAGGATGACGCTGGACAGAGACGCCACCGACTGGATCGACAGGTCGATACCGCCGATCAGGATGACGAAGGTCACGCCCGCCGCCAGAATGAAGAGGACGGCGGTGTTCGACAGCAGCAGGATCAGCGTATCGCCGGTGAGGAAGCCGGGTGCGGCAATCTCGATGACCAGCACCAGCACGACGAGCAGCGCCGGCGGAATGGCGCCCTGCATCCAGCCTGCAGTGAGAAGGGATTTGATGTCCTTGAACATGATTGTCTCCTCACACCATCGCCGCGACGAGATCGACCTGATCCGGTTTGGCACCCGGAGCCGCATCGAAATGAGCGGTCACCGCACCGTCGCGCATCACCAGCACGCGATGCGACAGGCCGATCGTTTCTTCCAGCGTGTCCGATATCAAAAGGATCGCGACGCCTTCCGAGGAGAGCTGCCGGACGAGCTCGTAGACCTCTTCCTTGGCACCGACATCGAGGCCGCGGGTCGGATGATCGAGGATCAGAATCCGTGATCCTGCCGTCATCCAGCGCGCCAGCACGACCTTCTGCTGGTTGCCGCCGGAGAGCTTGCGGCAGGCAATATCCGGTCCCGGCGCCTTGATGCGCAGCCGCTTGATCCAGTCGGCGGCGAGCTTGCGTTCACGCCGGTAATCGATCGCGCCGCCGCGCATGACGGAGGAGAGATCGGCAAGGCTGATATTTTCGGCGATCGACAGGAACATCACCAGTCCCTCGACGCGCCGTTCGCGCGGGATATAGCCGATGCTCTTGCGCACCGCCTGTTCGGGCGAACGGAAATGCACCGGCTCGCCATTGATCTTGAGCGTACCGGCCGTATGTGTCAGGAAGCCGCCGATCGCCCGCGTCACCTCTTCGCGGCCGGAGCCGACGACACCGGCAATGCCGACGATCTCGCCGGAGCGGATCTGCAGGTCGACATCGTGGAAGGCGCCGTCGATCGACAGCCTGCTGGCATCGACGACGATCTCGCTTTTCGGCGGCAGCTGCTTGTCTTCCTTGTAATAGGTCGATTGCAGCCCGCGGCCGACCATGATCTCGTGAAGCTCGGGACCGGTAACATCGGCGGCCCGATGCTCCGCCACCACCTGGCCGTCCTTCATCGTGTAGACGCGGTCGGAGATGCGCAGCACTTCATCCAGGCGGTGCGAGACGAAGACGAAGCTTGCCCGCGATTTCAGAGAGCGCACCCGCTTGAAGAGCACGTCGATATCGCTACCGCTCAAGACCGATGTTGGCTCGTCGAGCAGGATGACGAGCGGGCGCGAGACAGTCTCTTCCAGCGTCAGCGCCTTGGCGAGCTCGACCATCTGGCGGGCCGCGAAGGTCAGTTCCGAGGTCCGCGCCGTGACATCGATATCGACGCCGATCTTTTCGAGCTGGCGGCGGGCGGCGGCGCGCATCGCCTTCCAGTCCATGATGCCGAAGCGGACGAACTGGTCCTCCTGGCCGAGATAGATGTTTTCGGCGACCGAGAGGTTGAGAAGCAGGGACTGTTCCTGAAACACCATGCCGATGCCGTGGGCCGCGCCATCGCGCGCATTGCGCAGCTTCAACGGCTGCCCGTCGAGCATGAGCGTGCCGCCATCGGGCTGGTGCGTTCCGGCGAGGATCCGCATCAGCGTCGATTTACCGGCACCATTTTCGCCGATGAGGCCAACGACCTCGTTCGGGCGGATTTCAAGCGAGACGTTCTTCAATGCGTGAACGCCGGCGAAGGATTTGCTGATTGCGTTGGCTGACAACATGGCGGTCACTTCACGATCTGGAGGCGCAGGCGGTCGAGCGACAGCGCAACGGCGGCGATGATCATCAGGCCCTGCACGGTCTGCTGCACATAGGGCGAGACGCCGAGCAGGATCATGCCGTTGCTGAGCACGGTGACGATCAGCACGCCGACCAGCGTATTGATGACCCCGCCTTCGCCACCGGTCAGCGCCGTTCCGCCAACGACGACGGCGGTAACCGCCGCAAACAGGCGCCCGTCGGCGATGACAGCGTCTGAGCGGCCAAGCTGGGCGGCAGCCAGCACGCCGGCAACCCCGAAGAAGAAGCCGGCGAGCCCGAAGGCCATGATGCGCACGCGCCGCAGATTGATGCCGGAGAGTTCGGCCACATCCTCACCGCCGCCGATCGCCATGATGTGACGCCCAAGCCGGGTGTAATATTGAACGGTGCAGGCGATCAGGAAGGCGGCAAGCGCCACCCAGACTGCCACCGGCAATCCGAGAAAGCGCGCCAGCGCCAGATCGCGGATCGACGGATCCATCAGGCGCACGGCCGAACCGCCGAGCATATAGACGGAGATCCCGAGCCCGATGAACCAAACGCCGAGCGTCGCCATGAAGGACGGGATCCTCAGAAACGTCTGGATGATGCCGGTCGTGAAGCCCATCAGCGTGCTGGCGGCGATGGCAGCGATCACGGCAAGCCAGCCATAGGCATTGGCATTCGCATCATTGGTGGCGAGCAGCACGGTGACCATCGCGGCCACCGACAGCGATCCCTCGACCGAAAGGTCGATGCTGCCGAGCAGGATGATGAAGGTGAGGCCCATGGCAAGCGTCAGCGGCACCGCGGCGGAATTGGCGATGCGCACGAGATTGCGCGGCTCGATGAAATTGGGATTGGCGATGGTGATCAGAATGCAGAGTGCGATCAGCACCAATGCCGGGGCATAGGCGCGCAAGCGCTTGCGATCGAGCCCGCCGAACAGGCGGCTTCCAACAGTCGGCATGTCACCTGCCTGTTCGCTTTTGGTCATAGTCTTGATGTTTTCGGCATTGATGGTCAACAGACTGCACCTCGCTGCGTCATCCGGAGTTGCTGGCAGGCGCGAAAGGCGCCCGCCAGCGAGGAGGCAGCCGCGGAGGAGCCGCGGGCTGCGGGAGGAGACACATTGCCGCTTAGGCGCGGATCGCACCCGTGACGCGACCCCAGAGATCGTTCCAGTCGAGCGTCGGATGGGAGTCGATGTTGGTCTTGTAATATTCCTCGACGTTCTCCTTCGCGATCAGCACGGCCTTGCCGTAGAATTCGCGATGGTCGGCCGGCTCCTTGGCCGGGTCGAACTTCTTCTGGAGCGCGGCGAGACCGATCGCCAGGCCCATGCCGCCCTGCCAGAACGGATCGGACGTCACGGTGCAGGCGAACTCGCCCTTGCGCACCGCATCGACCGCAGCCTTGATGCCGTCGACGCCGACGACCGGGACCTTGCCAGCGAGGTTTTCAGCGCGCAGCGCCTCGAGCGCGCCGGTGCCCATGTCATCGTTGGCGGCCCAGATGCCCTTTACGTCGTCGCCGAAGCGGGTCAGCAGGTTGCTGGTCAGATCGTAGGCTTCCGACGACTTCCAGTTCGCCACCTGGAAATCCAGGAGCTTGATATTGGTATTGGCCGCAAGCGCGTCTTCCAGGCCCTTCTTGCGTTCGATCGCCGCGGTGTTGGAGATCTGGCCGCCGAGCGCGATGATACCGCCAGAGCCGCCGATCGACTTGAAGAGGATTTCGGCGATCTGCTTGCCGCTGGAAATGCCGTCAAACTCGATATGCGAGACGTAGTTCGGGTTGAAGTCCTTCGGATGCAGGTCCGCCGGCTTGTTCCACTGGGTCACGACATAGGCGCCGGCCTTGGCGCAGGCCTCGACGATCGGGCGCGCATCCGGCGTGTCATTCGGGTCGGAATTCAGCACCATGTTGCCGCCGGTCTTGGCGAGCATAGCCTTGATGTCGGCAATCCCCTTTTCGCTATTGCCCTCGGAGACGAGCGTTACGTGATCGAGGCCGATGGCGGAGGCGAAGGCTTCCGCGCCGGTCTTCCAGACCGCATGATACGGGTTAGAAAGAGAGCGGATCGACGTGACAAGCGTCGGCTTGTCTGCGGCGAAGAGCTGTTTGGGCAGCGCTGCGACGGTTGCGCCCGCCGCGACGGTTGCCAGAAACGATCTGCGGTTCATGCTGCCGAAATGCGAATTTATCTTATCGATCATTCGAAAACCTCCCGTTGAATGACGAAGATCCCGATGCCGTCCTTCTTTCCCCGGCACCGCAATCTGAAGCAACGTCGTCATAGCATTTGTACGACAACCCTTCAAGACGATAACCGTACCCTTTCTCTTGACGAGGGGCAAGAGACTTGAGATTGTGATCGCGAATTGATGCCGCGGCAACGAGGAGCGCCCGGCATCACATGCATTTTACGGAGGAGAGAATGCCCGATTACATCATCGTCGGGGGCGGCTCGGCGGGATGCGTGCTTGCTGCGCGCCTGAGCGAGGACCCTGATGTTTCCGTGACCCTGCTGGAAGCCGGCCCGCGCGACAGCAATATGTATATCCATCTCCCCGTAGGCTTCTTCAAAATGACGGCCGGCCCGCTGATCTGGGGCTATGAGACGGTGGCCGGGCGCGAGATCGCCGGGCGCAAGATGGTCTATCCGCAGGCCCGCGTGCTCGGCGGCGGCAGCTCGATCAACGCACAGGTCTTCACCCGAGGCTGCCCCGAGGATTACGACGGCTGGCGCGACCTCGAAGGCTGCACCGGCTGGGGCTACGAGGATGTGCGCCCCTATTTCCGGAAATCAGAAGGCAATGACACCTTCGGCGGCGCCCATCACGGCACCGAAGGACCGCTCGGCGTAAGCTCGCAGAACCCGCATCCACTGACGCGCGTCTTCGTTCGCGCCGCGCAGGAAGCCGGTCTTCCCTTCAATCCCGATTTCAATGCCGGATCGCAGGCAGGCGCCGGTTTCTACCAGACGACCACGAAGAATGGACGCCGCAGCAGCACCGCCGTCGGCTATCTGAAGCCCGCCGCACATCGCAAGAACCTGACGGTGCGCACCGATACCGCCGTCAACAGGATCGTCATCGAGAATGGCTGCGCCGTCGGCATCGAGATCATCGAGAACGGCCGGCCGGTGCTGTTGAGGGCCGAGCGCGAAGTCATCCTGACATCAGGCGCCATCGGTTCGCCGAAGATGCTGATGCTCTCGGGTCTCGGCCCTGCCGACGAGTTGCGGGCGCTCGATATCGACGTCGTCAGGGATCTGCCGCAGGTCGGCAAGAACCTGCAGGACCACATGGATGTCGACGTTCTCGCCGAACTCAGCGGCTCGCACGGCATCGACCGCTACAAGAAGCGTCACTGGCAGGTCGCGGCCGGGATCGAATACGCCCTGTTCGGCAAGGGGCCGGTGGCCTCGAACATCGTCGAGGGTGGCGGCTTCTGGTGGGGAGACAAGGCGGAGAAGACCCCGGATCTGCAATTCCACTTCCTGCCGGGCGCGGGCGTCGAGGAGGGCATCGGCGGCGTGCCCGGCGGCAATGGCTGCACGCTGAATTCCTATCACGTGCGCCCGCGCTCGAGAGGGACGGTAACTCTGCGCTCGAAGGATCCATCCGTTCCCCCGGCGATCGACCCCAATGCCTTTGCGGAGCCCTACGATCTGGAACGCGCCGTCGACGGCATCAAGATCTGCCAGGAAATCCTCTCCCAGCCGGCCTTCCGGCCCTTCGTCAGACGGCTGCATCTGCCTGACGGCAATATCCGCACGCAGGAGGAATACCGGCAGTTCGCCCGGCAATACGCCCGCTCGGCCTATCACCCCGTCGGCACATGCCGCATGGGCGGTGGCGAGGATGCCGTCGTCGATCCGGATCTCAAGGTGCGCGGCATTGATCGGCTCCGGGTCTGCGACAGTTCCGTCATGCCGCGGCTGATCTCGTCGAACACCAATGCCGCGACCATCATGATTGCTGAGAAAGCGGCCGATATTCTCAAAGGCGTCTTGCAGCGTCAGCCGCAGCACGACTACGCATAGTAACGACATCAAGCGCAGATCATTCCATGACCCATCCCATCTCCTCGCCGCGTGAATTCCTCGCTTCGCTTTTCCACGCCGCCGTCAAGGCCGCCGACCCGCTGACAGGGATCAAGGCGCATTTGCCGGAAAAGCCGAAGGGCAAAACGGTGGTGATCGGCGCTGGCAAGGGCGCGGCGCAGATGGCGCGGGCACTGGAAAGCCTCTGGGACGGCCCGCTCGAAGGCGTCGTCGTCACCCGCTACGGCTATGGCTGCGAGACAGAGCATGTCGAAATCATCGAGGCCTCCCATCCGGTGCCGGATGCCGCCGGTCTTGCCGCATCGAAGCGGCTGCTCGAAACGGTCAGGGATTTGATGGCGGACGACCTCGTCATCGCGCTCGTCTGCGGCGGCGGTTCGGCGCTTTTGCCCTCACCGCCCGAGGGGCTGACGCTCGACGACGAGATCGCGCTAAACGAGATGCTGCTGGCATCGGGCGCGCCGATCTCGGCGATGAATGTCGTGCGCAAGCATCTCTCGACGATCAAGGGCGGCCGTCTCGCCGCCGCGACCAAAGCCCGTGTCGTCAGCCTCATCGTCTCGGACATTCCGGGCGACAACCCGGCCCATGTCGCCTCGGGACCGACCGTCCCCGATCGCTCGACCCGGCACGAGGCGCTGGAGATCGTTGCCCAATACGGACTGAAGCTGCCGCAGGCGGCGCTCGACCACCTGAATTCGGAGAGGGCCGATGCTCCCCTGCCCGATGATCCGGCCTTTGCCCGCAACAGCCATCACATCATCGCCTCGGCCGGCGTCTCGCTCGAAGCGGCCGCCGCGCTTGCCCGCGGAAGCGGCATCGAAGCGGCGATCCTGTCTGACGCGATCGAAGGCGAATCCCGCGACGTGGCGCTTGTGCATGCGGCGATCGCCAGGGACGTGCTCGGCCGCGATCGCCCCTTCGCCAAGCCGGTCGTCATCCTCTCCGGCGGCGAGACGACGGTGACGCTTCGCGCCAAGGGCGGCAAGGGTGGCCGCAACGGCGAATTCGCGCTCGCCGCCGCCCTTGCGCTCGACGGCCACGACATCCACCTCCTCGCTGCCGATACCGACGGCATCGACGGCTCGGAGAACAATGCCGGCGCCTTTGCCGACGGCGGCACCGTCAAGCGCCTGCGCGCCGCCGCTCTCGATCCGCGCCGCGTGCTCGACGGCAATGACAGCTATAGCGGCTTCCAGGCGATCGGCGACCTGTTCGAAACAGGCCCGACCGGGACCAATGTCAACGATTTCAGAGCCATCCTGATCCTGTAAGGCGACCCGCCATGAAACATCTGCTCTTCATCGGCACGCTCAACCAGCCGACCTCCTATTTCGAAGGCGCCAATGGCGATGGCCTCTCGGTCCATCTCTTCGATGACGAGACCCTGACCGCCGAGCGGCTGGCTTCCGCCCCGCAGATCGTCAATCCCACCTTCCTCTCGCCGACGCCGGACGGCAGCCTCGTCTATGCCAATTCCGAGATAGAGGGCTGGTACGAGGGTTTGGTCACTGCCCTGTCCTTCGACAGGAAGGCCGGGCGCCTCGACCACCTCAACATGCAGCCTTCGCTTGGCGCAACGACGGCGCACAACGCGATTTCCCGGGATGGACGGCATCTCCTCGTCGTCAATTATGCGATGGGTGCGGGTGGCCCGGATCAGGCACTGGTCGCCTTCGAGCGCCGGGCAGACGGCTCGCTGGCGCCCGGCCGCATCAGCGCCGCGCAATCCGGCACCGGCCCCAATACCGCCCGCCAAGAACGCAGCCATCCGCACAGCGTCACCGAGATTGCGCCCAATCTGCTGCTGGTCGCCGATCTCGGCACCGACCGGCTGACGGTCTACAGCCTGGAAAACGGGCAACTCGAAAAGATCAGCGAGACCGCCACACGGCCAGGCGCCGGACCGCGCCATGTCGCGCTGTATCCGTCCGGGCGCTTCGTCTTCGTCATCAACGAGCTCGACTCGACGGTGGCAAGCTACCGGATCGGCGCAGACGGGAAGTCACTCGAAGAGATCGCCGTCTATCCGACCGTTCCCGATCAGGCCGCTGCCGCAAACCACGCCTCCGACCTGCAGATTTCATCTGACGGACGGTTTCTCTACGGCGCCAATCGCGGCCATGACAGCATCGCAGTCTTCGCGGTCGATGCTGAAACCGGCAGGCTCTCGCCAATGGGTCAGGTCCCCTGCGGTGGCCGGACGCCGCGCAATCTCGCAATCGCCCCGCAAGGCGGCCACCTGCTTTGCGCCAATCAGGACAGCGATGTCGTCAGCATCTTTGCGCGCGATCCGGAAAACGGAGCGCTGGTTGACAGCGGCAAGAGCATCCGCATCGGCACGCCGATGTGCCTGCGTTTCGCCAGGGCCTGAGCGGCGGAAACCGCTCAGTGCTTGAGGATCTGGCTGAGGAACAGCTTGGTCCGCTCGTGCTGCGGATTGGTAAAGAAGTCGTTCGGCTTGCCTTCCTCGACGATCTGGCCTGAATTCATGAAGATCACCCGGTCGGCGACGGCGCGGGCGAAGCCCATTTCGTGGGTCACGCAGACCATCGTCATGCCGTCCTTGGCAAGCCCGGTCATCGTCTCCAGCACTTCCGAGACCATTTCCGGGTCGAGCGCCGAGGTCGGCTCATCGAACAGCATCACGGCAGGCTCCATGCAGAGCGAGCGGGCGATCGCCACACGCTGCTGCTGACCGCCGGAAAGCTGGATCGGATATTTGTTGGCCTGTTCAGGAATACGCACACGTTCGAGGAAGCGCAGCGCAGTCTTCTTGGCTTCCGCCTCCGGCACGCCCTTGATCCACATCGGCCCGACCATGCAGTTCATCAGCACCGTCATGTGCGGGAAGAGATTGAAGTGCTGGAACACCATCCCGACATTCTTGCGAACCTCACCGACATTGCGCATCTTGTTGTGCAGGGTGATGCCGTTGACCGAAATCTCGCCTTCCTGATGCGCTTCCAGCCGGTTGAAGCAGCGGATCAGCGTCGACTTGCCGGAGCCCGAAGGGCCGCAGACGACGATGCGCTCGCCCTTGCTGACCGTCAGGTTGATATCCTTCAGCACCTGGAAGGCGCCGTACCACTTGGAAACGTTCTTCGCTTCGATGATCTTGTCGCCGTTCATCGGACTTTGCTCCTGGCGTAATGACGCTCGATGCGGGATTGGATGAGCTCCAGGCAGATCGACATGATCCAGTAGAGCATGGCGGCCGAGATCAGCATTTCCATGTGCTGGAAGGTCTTCTGTCCGAGCGTGCGGGCGAGGAACATCAGTTCCCAGACGCCGATGACCGAGACCAGCGAGCTGTCCTTCAGCATGGAAATGAACTGGTTACCGGTCGGCGGGATGATGACCGGCAGCGCCTGCGGCAGGATGATCTTGCGCATGGTGATGCCGAAGCCGAAGCCGATCGAGCGCGAGGCCTCCCACTGGCCGCGGTCGATGCTCTGGATGCCCGAGCGGAAGATCTCCGTCATGTAGGCGCCGTAGCAGAGCGACAGGGCAAGGATGCCGGCCGGCACCGCATCGATGACGAAGCCGAGCTGCGGCAGGCCGAGATAGATCAGGTAGACCTGCATGAGGAGCGGCAGGCCGCGGAAGAACGACGTGTAGAAGCTGGCGATCGCATAGGCAAAGCCATTGGTCGAGAGCTTGGCGACGGCGCCGAGAATGGCGATCGCCGAGGCGATGACGATCGAGATTGCCGAGACATAGATCGTCGTCACTAGGCCCTGGGTAATCATGAAGGGCAGTTTTTCGGCGATGAACGGCAGGCTCAGATGAAACGTCGCGAAGAAGGCGAGGAACAGAAGCAGCAGTTCCAGCCAGACGACGGCGATCTGCACCCTGAGCGGCGCAAAGCCGATCAGCACGACATTGAGCACGAACATGACGGCGATGACGAAGGCGATCGCGAAACGTCCGTACAGGCCGCTGGCAGAGGGATCGCCGATGACGGGGCGCATCAATTCGCCCATCGCCGTGCCGGTCATGTTGAACATCAGGAAGAAAGCCAGCACGACCGCAAACATCGTCGCGATGAACCACGGCTTATGGACGAGCACTTCAGACTCGACGGTATCGGGATAAAGCATCTCTTGTCCCTTGCGGCAAATCGACGGTCCGGTTGCCCGGACCGTCCGCTTCTGGCGGTGGTTACTTTACGACCGTATAGTCTACGCCATACCACTTCACGGAGAGCTTGCTCAGTGTGCCATCGGCCTGCATGCCCTTCACGGCTTCAGCGATCCTGTCGTTGAATTCCTTGTCGCCATGCTCGATCGCAACAGCGAGCGGCTCGTAGAAGACGGGGTCGCCGATCTGCTTGATCGGGTAGCCGGCTTTTAAAGCGTCGAGAATGCTCGGCAGCGACGAGACGACGGCATCGAGACGGGTGCCGTCACCGAGACGCAGGTCGTCGAAGGCGGTGGTCGAGTTGGCGTAGGACTTCACTTCCTTCGGCTTGAACTCGTATTTGAAGGGAGGCGCGCCGGCGGCATCGAGCGTCAGGTCGCCCTTGGCATAGGCTTCGAAGGTCGAGGTTGCCGTGGTGCCGACCACCTTGCCGTCAAGATCGGAAAGCTTGGTCGCCTTGCTGTCCTTGTGAACGGCAACGGCTGCCGGGGTGTAGTAGTAGACGGCCGGGAAATCGAAGATCTCGGCGCGCTTCTTGGTCGGCGTCATCGAGCCGACATGCATGTCCCAGCGGCCCGCCCAGTTGCCGGCAGTGATGATGTCCCAGCCCGGGGTGACGAACTCGACCTTCACGCCGAGACGCTTGCCGATATCCTTGGCGACATCGACATCGAAGCCGTCGAGTTCGTTCTTCTCGTTCATGAAGGATTGCGGCGCCCAGTTGGCGTCGGTCGCAACCTTCAGGTCCTTGGCCGCCATGACGCGGTCGAGGACGGCACCGGCATTGGCCGGGAGTGCGGCGAAGGCCACGGCAAGCGATGCTGCCGCTGCGGAAATCTTGGTCAGTCTGTTCATGCGATGGTTCCCTTTATTGTCATTCTTGGTTTTTGGCCCGGGCTCATTCCCGTACCGTCATGCAATCTTGATGTCGAAGAGACCTTTTCGTCTTCCGGCGATTTGAAGCAGCCGCAGGCCGGTCGCTTCCTTGAATCGATGGAAGTCAGAGCTCTCCTTTCTGGCGCATCTCGTCGCGAATGGAGCGGGCGACCCGGAAGGCCTCGACGCCGGCCGGAATGCCGCAATAAACCGCGATCTGCACGAGCGCTGCCCTCAGTTCATCCTCGGTCAGGCCATTGCGGATCGCGCCGCGAAAATGGATGCCGAATTCATGCATGCGGTTCAGCGCCGCCAGCATGCCGAGGTTGAGGAGGCTGCGCTGCTTGAGGTCGAGCCCTTCGTCGGTCCAGGCCGTGCCCCAGCAATATTCGTTGAGCACATCCTGAAACGGTGCCGAGAAACTGTCGGCGCCGTTGATGGCGCGGTCGACATAGTCGTCACCCAGCACCTTGCGGCGAACGGCCTCGCCGCTTTTTCTGAGCGCCTCATCCATGGTTCGTCTCCTTGGCGGCCAGGAAGCCGCGCATCAGGTTCGCCACCGTTTCCGGCGCCTCGATGAGAATGGAATGGCGCAGGCCCGGCAGGATCGAGAGCGTCGAGCCCGGGATGCGCTCGTGCATGTAGCGGGCCATGCGCGGATTGGACCCGGCATCGTCCTCGCCCGTCGCGATCAGGGTCGGGCAACGGATCTGGTCGAGGAAGCCGCCGAAGTCGGTCTCGGCGAGCACGCGGTAGGCCGCCGCATAGCATTCCGGATCGTTCTCGGCATCGCGCTGGCGAAGCCTTGCGATTGTCTCGGGATTTGCAGCCTGAAACTCTTCGGTCAGCCAGCGCGACAGCGAGGCGTTGTGATGGTCGGCCGGCGTACCGGCCCGCAGCGCCGCGAGGCGCTCCAGAACCCGCGTCCGCTCATCCGGCGTGCGGCCAGCCACCGTGGAGAGCAGCACCAGCTTGCGCAGCCGGTCGAGATGGGTCAGCGCCAGGCGCTGGGCGATCAGCCCGCCGAGCGAGAAGCCGGCGAGATTGAAACTCGAGAAGCCTGCCTTGTCGGCGAGCGCCAGCGCCTCGTTGACGAAATCGTCGATCTCGTAGCGGCCCTTCACCCGGCTCGATTGGCCGTGGCCGCGCAGGTCGAAGGTCAGGATGGTAAAACTGTCCTTCAGGCGCTCGACCACACCCGACCACGCCTCCAGATAGGAGCCGACGCCGTGGATACAGACCAGCGGATCGCCGCTACCGTCGATCCGGTAGTTGAGCGTCACGTCTCCGACGGTATGGCGCTGTGCCTCTGCCATGTCAGCCTGCCGCCGCCTTGCGCTGCTTGTCCTTTTCGCGGGCCGCGAAGAAGGGCATGATTTCCTTGACGAACAGCTCAATCGTCCGCTTCTGCAGCTCGAAAGGCAGGTTGAAGGTCAGGCCGAGGCAGTACTGATCGACACCGGCTTCTTCATAAACCAGCAGCTTTTCGATCGCCTCGTCGGGCGTGCCGAACATCAGGTTCTTGCGGATGTTGTCCGGATTGTAGTTGTCCTTGCCCTTGACCGCTTCATAGGGCACCGCTTCCGGGAAACCTTCGCGGACATTGCCGATATTCTGCATCAGGTTTTCGAAGGCGCGGCCGTAATCCATGCTGTGCTTGACGGCCAGTTCCCAGCCGTCGGCCTTGTCGTAGACGCAGGTGCGGCGCTGCATCATGAAGCGCGGGCGCGGTACCTCGGGATGATCGGCAACCGCCTTGTTGAACTTGTCGGCCAGAACCTGGATCTCGGCTGCCGGCTGCGAGAGCGGCGTGGAGAGAATGCTGGCGCCATTGGCGATCGCCCAGTCGAAGGAGCCCGGATCGCGGGCCGCGACCCAGATCGGCGGATGCGGCTGCTGCAGCGGCTTCGGCACTGAGGTCGCAGTCGGGAATTTCCAGTAGTGCCCATCATGGGCGTAGTCGCCGGCCCAGAGCTTCTTCACAGCCGGGACGATCTCCTTCATGTAGGCGACGCCTTCCTGCTGCGGCATGCCGCCGGCCATCCGGTCGAACTCATACTGATAGGAGCCGCGGGCGATGCCGAATTCCAGGCGGCCGTTGGTCAAATGATCACAGAGCGCGGATTCGCCGGCGAGACGGATCGGCGTCCAGTACGGCGCCACCAGCGTCGAGGTACCCAGACGGATCTGCTCAGTGTGCTGTGCCAGCCAGACCAGCGTCTGGAACGGATTGGGAGAGATCGTGCATTCGATGGTGTGGTGCTCGGCAGTCCAGAGCGCCTCGAAACCGCCCTCATCGGCCATCCGTGCCAATTGCAGGAGATTGTTCTTGACCGTCGACATCGGGATGTCGGGCGAGAAGCGTTCCATGGTCAGCGATACTGCGAATTTCATCTGCTAGCCTCCCTTTCGGGTTCAGTTTTGTGCGTGCCGTCACTTCAGACGGATGACGAAGGGGTCCTGCATGGCGCCGGAATAATCGATGATGACGTTCTTAAGCCGAGAGAATTCGTGCATCACTTCGAAGCCACCGCGCCGGCCGTAGCCGCTTTCCTTGAAGCCGCCATTCGCGGACATGAAGGAGGCCGAGCGATAGGTATTGACCCAGACGGTTCCGGCCTCGATCTGGTTGGCGAAGCGAAGCGCGCGATCGATATCCTTGGTCCAGATGCCGGAGGCGAGGCCGTAATGGCTGTCATTGGCGAGCGCGATCATCTCCGCCTCGTCGCGGAACGGCATGACGCCGACCACGGGGCCGAAGATCTCGTCACGCATGAAGCCCATGTCGTTCTGCGCATCGACCATCACGGTCGGCTCGTAATACCAGCCACCGCTCGAGAGACCCTCCTTCTGCGGACGGCGGCCACCGGCCGCGACCTTGGCGCCTTCCTTGACGCCCGAGGCGACGTAACCCTCGACCTTGGAAAGCTGGTCGGCGAGCGCCAGCGGGCCGATATCGGTATCGTCGACCGTCGGCAGGCCGACGCGGATGCGGGCGGTGCGGGCGATCAGCGCATCGATGAACTTGTCGTAGATGCTGGCTTCGACGAAGCAGCGCGAACCGGCAACGCAGGTCTGCCCGGCGGCGGCAAAGACGCCGGAGACGACGCCATTGACGGCATGCTCGATCTCGACATCGCCGAAGACCACGTGCGGCGACTTTCCGCCGAGTTCCATCGAGCAGGGCACGAGGTTCTGCGCGGCATTGCCGGCGATACGGCGGCCGGTCGCGGTGCTGCCGGTGAAGACATATTTGGCGACGCCCGGATGGCGGGTCAGCGCCTCGCCAGCGCTCTTGCCGGTGCCGGTGACGACGTTGACGACGCCCGCCGGGAAGCCGGCTTCATGGATCAGTTCGGCCAACGCCAGCGTCGAGGCGGTCGCATGCTCCGACGGCTTGATGACGACGGTGTTGCCGATCGCCAGGCATGGCGCCAGCGTGCCAGTCAGCAGCATCAGCGGCGAATTCCAGGGCGTGATCATGCCGACGACGCCGAGCGGTTCGCGCAGGTTGATGTTCAGCGTATCGGCCCGGTTGATCGGGATGGTGTCGCCCTGCAGCTTGTCGGCCATGCCGGCGAAATAGTGATAGCTATCAGGCATCGAGCGCATCTGCGCCCGAGTTTCCTTCAGCAGCTTGCCGTTGTCGCGCGTCTCGATCTCGGCAAGCGTATCGGCATTGGCGCGGACGAGTTCCGCGAGCTTGCGCACCAGCGCACCGCGGTCGGTCTGCGTCATGCGCCGCCAGGCCGGATTGCGGAAGGCGGCATTTGCGGCGGCGACCGCAGATGCGACGTCGTCGGCATCGGCTTCGGCCAGATCGTACCAGCGCTCGCCGGTGGTCGGGTCGTAGCTGGCGATGTAGTTGCCGTTCTTCGGCGCCACGAATTCGCCGTTGATGAACAGGCCCTGTCGCGACCCTTCGATGGAGCTTACCGTCGTCTTCATGTCACTGTCCTTGGTCTTGGGAGGCTTGGATCCAGGCACGCGCTTCGCCGTCGATCATCGCGACGCGGCCGCCGTCGTCCGAATCCATGTAGATGCCGAACCGGCCCGCCTGCCGCTCGCGGACGTAGCGGCGCAGCATGGAGCGCAGTTCGTGGGTGGCGATCGCTTCGTAAGGCAGATCGTCGATGGCGAAGAAGCGCAGGTCCGCAGGCAGGTTGACGCCCGCGCCCTCGCCCGCCAACCGGGCACGATAGACGAGATAGCCGGGATCGCTGTCGGCTACATCGAAGACGGAATAGAGGAAGGTCTCTTCCGGAACGAGGCTCAGCGCATCTCCGCCTTCGACCACCAGCTGGCTGTCGGCCTTGCGGCGGCGCGCCGAGGGAAGCACCCAGCCACCCTTGCCATCCGAGCGCAACAGCAGGCCATCGCCGGCTTCGATCAGATAGCCGATGATCATGCCATGCGAGGCGAGCCATCCCGATGGCAGCGGATCCTTGACGCTGGCATAGCGGCCGCGACAGAAGCCGAGCGGCGCCGTCGGGCTGGTGCCAAAAGCCCGGACTTCGCCGATCAGCACCGCATGATCACCGGCATCGACGGTATTGTAGGTCGTGCAGTCGAACCAGGTGAGGCTGTCGGTCAGGACAGGCGCGCCGGTATGGATATGGTCGTGGGTGACGGACTGGAACTTGTCCGGCGACTTGGAGGCAAAGGTCGCGGATACATCGACCTGTCCTTCATGGAGGATATTGACCGCGAAGCAGCCGGCGCCGGTGAAAGCCTGATAGCTGGATGCCGACTTTGCGATGCAGACCAGCAGCAGAGGCGGATCGAGCGAGACGGAGGTGAAGGAATTCGCCGTCATGCCGCGCGGCGTGCCATCCTCGTCACGGGTGGTGATGACGGTGACGCCCGTCACGAAGGTTCCGAAGGCTCGGCGCAGGGCGATCGGGTCGATCGGCGCATCCGCCTTTGCCACTATCTCCACCATCTCTCAGCGCCTCCTCGTGCTTGATGAGGAGAGGCTATCGTTGCCGGTGCAGCCGTTCTTCCTTGGCTTCGACGGAGTGAGCGGAAAACTTCTGCTGTGATCCGTAGGAGAGGGAAAACGGCCAGCGGCAGGCGCTGCAAAACCACGGATACCGGCTGTCAGAGGTTACTTTTCGGCGCTGACCCGATTGTCGATGACGCCGTGCAGGCGGATCGCCAGCTCGACGGCAAAGCGCTTTTCCGGCGTCTCGACATCGACGCCGAAAAGCTCCTGGATGCGTGACAACCGATAGCGCAGCGTCGTCACATGCAGGCCCATCGTATCGGCGCAGGCCTGACTGCGGCAACCTTCCTGCAGATACGTAGAGAGCGTTTCCAGATAGGGCGTGCCGTTCTCGCGGTCATGCTCGGCGATGGCGCCGACGCTTTCCTGCACGAAGCTGCGCACATCGCCTGCCTCGGATGCCGCCACCAGCATCGGCAGCGGCCCGAAATCCTGCGCCGAGACGGCACCGGTGAGCCCAAAGGACCGGCCGATGCGGATCATCCGGCTGCAGCGTTCCCAGGCGGCCGGATAATCGGACAGCGCCGCGCAACGATTGCCCGCAACGACGACAGGCGGCTCGTCGAAATAGCGGCCGAGCTCCTCGGCGATCCGACGCGTCAGCTTGACCGTGCGCTCCTGCCGCTTGCTCGCGTCGTGGGGCACGAGGCAGACGACGCCGCCATCAATGGCGATCAGATTTGCCTGCAGCGAGGCCTGCTGCATGATGCGGGCAAGCGTATGCTCGACATCGACGGAGGCACCGCCGAAGGCTTTCGTCTTGTCGGGGAAATCGATGACGATCATCTGCTGCGGCGTGGCGAAATTCAGCCCCAGGCGCTGGGCGCGCTGGGCGACATCGCCGGCATTGCGCCAGCGGGCCTCGACGATCTCGAAGAACAGTTCGGTCTGGGTTCTCGTTTCGAAGCGGAAGCGGATAAAGCTGCGCATCATCTGGACGCTGAGCGCGAACTTGGCGCTGTCGAGCATCAAGAGATCGAGATCGCTGAATTCGCGCGAGGTCGGGAAGATGATCAATGCCCCGACCAGCTGGTTGTCGACCGTCAGCGGCTCGATGCGCGCCGAGATCTTGAAGCGCTGCGCGCCATCATCGAGAAACAGGCTGGCGGCATCGGTCGCGCCTCGATCGATCGCCTCGCGCGCCGCCTTCATCAAGGGACGGGCAAGCGTCGTGGCTGCCGCTTCCTGCCAGGAGGCCTCATCGTAGAGCGCATTCGGCGGGCGTCCTGCAATGACCTGATTGGCGGTGAAATCGACGACGACGGTCGGGTTGGGCAGCATCATGCCGACCATGGCCGAGAGCGGCGCGACGGCACCGTCGCTGAGCACATGTTCGAGCAGCGAGGTATGCGCCTGCAGCGCCCGCTCGAGCCGCTGTGCCGCACGCTTTTCGGCCTCCAGCCGGTGTTCGCGCTCGACGGCGATGGCACCCATATGGATGATCGCGCCGAGAAAGGCGAGGTCGTCCTCGGAGACGTCGGTGATCTGGCGCGAGATGACGCTCAGCACCATCGGCCGGCCCTCGGCGTCCTTGCAGTTCATCGGCATGACGACCACGGTGCGGTAATCGCGCTCGAAGGCTTCCTTGCGGTAGCCGGGAAACTCGACGGACTCGCGGGCGTCTCGGAGATAGACGGGCTCGTTGCGCTGCAGGGCAATCAGCGACGGGCTGGTCGCGAGCTCCCACTTCTCAGGCAACTGCCGCTCGATCAGCGTCGGATCGTAGCGGACGATGACACAGGCATATCCATGCGCCGCATCGATGCCCATGATCGAGCCGAGCGACCAATGGGCATGGCGGCAGGCCGACGCGATCAGATGCTGCAGCACAGTCTGCAGATCGCCGCCGCTGTTGATCTGGCTTGCGACGTCGCGGAGCGCCAATATCTGAGACTTCTGATCCAAACTGCCTCGCTCCCTCCAGCTGCTCGCATCATGCGCGCGCATTCGGCGGAAATCTACTCCGTTTCGATGGAAGCCGACGCAGCACCCTTCCGCTGATCGGAGGAAGACGTTCGCTGTTTAGCCGCTAGGCTTTTGGGAGTTTCAACATTTCGTATCGGCGCAAGGCATGACACTCGGCATCAGAAAGATTTCAACCTTCCTCGAAGAAACGCATGTCGAAGGCGGCAAGGCGGCGGCCCGGCCGGTGACCACGGTCGTCGTCGCGGCCGTTATCCAGAACCCCTGGGCCGGGCGCGGTTTCGTCGAAAACCTTCGGCCGGAGATCATCCGCATCGCCGGCGACCTCAGCCATGAGATGACGACGCGGCTGCTGCGCCAGATGGATGCCGACAAGATCGAGGCCTGCGGCAAGGCGGCAGCGGTCGGCATCAACGGCGAGATCGAACATGCGTCGGCGATGATCCACACGCTGCGCTTCGGCAATCCGTTCCGCGAAGCGATCGGCGGCACCAACTACCTGGAATTCGCCAATACCCGCAACGGCGCTGGCGCGCTTCTGTCGCTGCCGATGATGCACAAGAGCGAGAGCGGCAAGCGCTCGCATTTTCTGACCGCCAATTTCCTGATTGGCGATGCACCCGGCCCGGACGAAATCGTCGTGGCGATCGGCGCCGCCGATGGCGGCAGGCCGCATGCCCGCATCGCCGACCGTTTCCAGGATATTGCGGAGATGGAAGCCGAGATGGCCGCCAAGGGCTAGTCAGCCCGCCGGGCGGGCCGGCGGCATCAGGCCGCCGTGCGCTTCCAGTTGGACTTGACCGACGAACCGTCGTCGCGCTGCACGGCGCGGCGGTTCAGCTTGAACAGGCTGACGAGCTGCGACAGCGCGTCGGCACCGAGCGCCAGCGTGCTCGATATCGCCGTGGTGCGGGCGCTCATCGCCGCATTTTCCTGCGTCATCCGGTCGAGACGGCCAACCGCCTTGCTGATTTCGCCGAGACCCGTGGTCTGCTCGTCTGCGGCCCTGGCAATCTTGTCGACATTGCCGTCAATGCGCTTCACGAGGACGTCGATTTCCTTCAGCGCCTCGCCGGTCTCGCCGACGAGACGGACGCCTTCGAGAACCTCGGCGCCCGAATTGTTGATCAGCACCTTGATTTCCTTGGCCGCATTGGCCGAACGCTGGGCGAGCTCGCGCACTTCCTGCGCCACGACCGCAAAGCCCTTGCCGGCTTCACCGGCACGCGCGGCCTCGACGCCGGCGTTCAGCGCCAGCAGATTGGTCTGGAAAGCGATCTCGTCGATGACGCCGATGATCTGGCTGATTTCGCGCGATGCCGCCTCGATGCGCTGCATGGCATCGACGGTCTGCTGCACGACCTCCGTCGAAGCGGCGGTCGAGACGCGGGCGCTCTGGACGAGCTGGCGCGTTTCCTTGGTATTTTCAGTGGACGAACGGACCGTCGCGGTGATCTCGCTCAGAGCCGCCGTCGTCTCGTCGAGGGCGGCTGCCTGTTCGCGGGAGCGCTCGGCCAGGTGCTCCGAGGCTTCGCGCACTTCCTGGCTGCTCTTGCTCAGGTCGCCGGTCTGGCCGAGCACGTTGACGAGGGTCTTCTGGAACTCGCCGATCGACTTGTTGAAGTCACGGCGCAGGCGCTCGAATTCACCGACGAAGGGCTCGTCGAGGGTGATGCGGATATTGCACTGCGAGAGACGCTCCAGCGCCGAACCGAGCTCTTCGACGGCATGCATGCGATCGGTCACGTCGATCGCGAATTTCACGACTTTGAAGACTTCGCCATTGTGATCGAGGATCGGGTTGTAGGAGGCCTGGATGAAGATGCGCTTGTTATCCTTCCCGAGCCGCATGAACTGGCCGTTCGAGAACTTGCCGGTGCGCAGGTCGGCCCAGAAGTCGCGATATTCTTGAGACTGGGCATAGCCCGGCTCGCAGAACATCGAGTGGTGCTTGCCGACGATCTCGTCGGCCGAATATCCGAGCACCGAAAGGAAATTCTCGTTGGCGCCAAGAATGCGTCCACCGGGTGTGAACTCGATGACCGCCTGAACGCGCGACAGCGCGGCGAGCTTGCCGGCATCCTCGGCGCTCTTGCGCTTGATCGCGGTGATGTCGGTGGCGATCTTGACGACCTTGTAGGGTTTGCCGCGGCGGAAGACCGGATTGTAGGAAGCCTCGATCCAGATTTCCTGGCCGCTCTTGGCGCGGCGGCGATACTGGCACTGGTCGTATTCGCCGCGCGCCAGCTTCGCCCAGAAGGCCCGGTATTCTTCGGATTTCGCCTCGTCGGGCAGCACGAACATGCTGTGGTGGCGGCCGACGATCTCGGATCGCTGGTAGCCGACCGCTTTGCAGAAATTCTCGTTCGCCGTCAGGATATTGCCCTTCAGATCGAACTCGATGATGGCCTGCGAGCGGCTCAGCGCATCGATAACAGCCGACGCATCCAGGCCGAGAATGGAAAAGCGAGACATGCAGTAAGAACCCCCGGTGACCACAGGCTTCTCCGCCGCACGCAAAGAGCAGCCAAAGACCTTTTGGTGAACAGTAGGGGGACAGCGTTAATTAGCGATTAAGCATGTCTAAAGCTTGGATATTTTCAATTACGCGTTTGCTGCGCGGCAGGACGGCCCGCCTCTCGGCGCGCCGTCTTGCGATGAAGGAAGATCAGTTGGTGATCTCCGGCTCGACCAGTTTCGCGAGGTTGCGCAGCGATTCCTGCCAGCCGAGATAGCAGGCTTCCGGCGGAATGAGATCCGGAACGCCGGCCTGGGTGATGTCGACCTCGGTGCCGACGGACACCTTCTTCAGGATCACCGTGACTTCCATTTCGCCGGGCAGGTTCGGATCGTCGAACTTGTCGGTGTAGCGCACGCGCTCGCCCGGGATCAGCTCCTTGAATTCGCCGCCGAAGGAATGGCTGTCGCCGTTGGTGAAATTGCGGAACGACATCTTGAACGTGCCGCCGACCTTCGGCTCCATGTGATGGACGGTGCAGGCAAAGCCGTTCGGCGGCAGCCACTTCGCCAGTGCATCGGCCTCGATGAAGGCGCGGTAGATCTTCTGAGGGCTGGTGGCCAGCACGCGGTGCAGACGGATGGTACTCGGCATGGTTCGGTTTCCTCCTTTGATTGCGTGGACATCCCAAGGACGTGCGTCGCCGCCGCAATCCGACAGCGCAGTTTCGATTTAGCAAAGAAAATATGCCGCCCGGACCGAAGGCAAGCCCGCACGCTGTGATCTCTGCCAGCAAAATCTATTCGTCCGGTTACATTGTTGTACGACAAATTCTGTGCCACTATGCCATTCGCAATGGTGCTGCGGCCCGTTCCGCTCGCACCCGGATGAACAGGATGGTCAAGGAAGAGCAATGCCCGATCTGGAGAAGAGAAGCGTAACCAAAGGCGGCCTTGCGGTCACCACCATGGGCTTGGGAGGAACGGGCCTTGGCAATATGTACCGGGCGACCGATCCGAAAGTGGCGCACGAGACCGTGCATGCCGCCTTTGAAAACGGGCTGCGCTATTTCGATACCGCGCCGGTCTACGGCTTCGGCCTTGCCGAAACACGGCTGGGGGAGGCGATCCGAACGCTGCCGCGCAGTGAGATCGTGATTTCCTCCAAGGTCGGCTACGATCTGGTGCCGATCCCCCAGAGCGAGGTCAGACCCGTGCTATGGGACGAGGCCCCACCCTTCCGCGCCGATTTCGACTATTCGCGCGATGCCGTGCTGCGCTCGATCGAGGGATCGCTGAAGCGGCTCGGCACCGATTATATCGACATGCTGGCAATCCACGATCCCGACGAGGCGATCCATTTTGCCAGGGGTGAGGATCCCTATGCCCGCAGCCGCTTCAAGGAAGCGATGGACGGCGCCTACCCTGCGCTCGACGAACTGCGGTCGCAAGGCGTGATCAAGGCGATCGGCGTCGGCATCAACCAGTGGCAGATGCTGTCGGATTTTGTCGAGGCCGGTCAGTTCGACTATTTCCTGCTCGCCGGACGCTACACGCTGCTCGAACAGGAGCCGCTCGCGACCCTTCTCCCCGCCTGCGAGCGCAAGGGCACCAAGCTGGTCATCGGCGGCCCCTATAATTCCGGGATTTTGGCGACCGGCGCGGTCAACGGCGCGACTTTCAATACCCGCAATGCGCCGGCCGAAGTTCTCGATAAGGTCGCGAAGCTCGCAGCCGTCTGCGACAACTACAAGGTTCCGCTCGCCGCAGCAGCACTCCAGTTTCCGCTGGCGCACAAGCTCGTCGTCAGCGTCATTCCCGGCGCCCGCTCGGCGGAGGAACTCGAGCAGAACCTTTCCTATCTCCATTGGCCGATCCCGGCAGCGCTCTGGTCGGATCTGCGGGCTCAGGGCCTGATCGATCCCGCCGCTCCGCTCCCGGCCGGTGGCTAATGCAGTTGCGGCCGGCCGCGGCGGTGATCGGCGAGTTCGAGACACTTCTGTCGTCCAGGCGCGCCGATCTCATTGCAGCGGCCGGTCTGCCGGAACTCGAACTCTTCGGGCAGCGAACACGGCTGCTGCTGGTTCGCGAACCCGTATCCGCTATCCCCAACTGGCCGGCCCTGAAGGCGCGGGCCCGCCGCACCGCTGAAACGCTGGGAAAGATTGGCGTAACGCCGGTTCTCGTGACTGGCGATCCCGCCTCCTCCCTGGCAATTGCGCTCGGCGATGCCGGATGGGGTGTGTTTCGTGACGGTGTCGATCTCCGCCCGCGCGGCGAGCTCATGCTGGACGCAAAGCCGATCCCCGCTTCAAAAACCAAACTCTCGCTGCTCTGCGCCCTCTGGCATCTCCGTCATCGACCCTTCACGGCAGCGGAACTCGGCCGATCCGCCGGCATCTCGGCAACGTCGGCCCGCACCGCCATCGCTGAGGCAATACAGGCCGGGTGGGTCAACCGGGATCGCGATGCCCGCGCTCATTTCTACCGCCTCGACCATCCCCAAGCGATCGTCGACAACTTGCCCCATGCAGCGTCGTCACGGCCGAACCGCTGGCAGCATTTCGCCCTGGCGCCGGACCATCTGGCGGCACTTCCGCAGCGGCTCGACGGTTTCTGCCGCAGTCATCGGATCGGCTATGCCGTGACCGGCCGATATGCCGCCACCTATTTCCTCGGCCGCCGGCAGGACGTGCCGGAGCTGCAGGTCAGGCTCGCCCCAACCGCCGAATTTGCCGATCTGCTCTCCCATCTGCGCGCTGTGCCCGCGCCAGCGCCCGCGAATCTCGCAATCGTGATATCGGCCGATGCCGCGAGCTGGCTGCATGGAAGGCGGGTACACGGCCTTGACCTTGCGAACCCGCTCGTCGTCATGACCGACCTCTTGGAAACGAAGAGCTTGGAAACAAACGCATTTCAGGCCTGGCTGGAAGCAGAAGCGCAGCGCCCGGAAAATGTCCAAAACCACCCGTAAGTACTATATACACAAGCGCGCAGCGGCGAATGGTCCATCCCCAGAAGTAGTGATTGAATTTTTCACTTAGCTCATACACTATCTATTGGCCCCCCAAGTGATCGGTCTCCCGCAAGGACGCCCATCGAACCTCGCGGTAAACGGAAAAAACAAATGAACGCCAAGGCCCCGAATGCAATCGACGTCTATGTCGGCTCCCGAGTAAGAATGCGCCGGCTCCTTCTCGGCCTCAGCCAGGAAAGGTTGGCCGATCAGATCGGCGTGACGTTCCAGCAGGTCCAGAAGTATGAGAAGGGCATGAACCGCATCGGCGCCAGCCGCCTGCAGAAGATCGCCGAAGTGCTTTCGGCGCCGCCGAGCTATTTCTTCCAGCAGGAAGACTCTCAGCCGCTGACGCTCGAAGGCCTGGAAATGCCCCAGAAGGCCGATCCGGTCTCGGAATTCCTGCGCTCCAAGGAAGGCCTCGCGCTCAACCGCGCCTTCCTGAAGATCAACGACCCGCAGATCCGCGAAAAGATCGTCTCGCTGGTCAAGGCCATGGCGCAGGCCGAAGGTCATCGCGACACCGCGGTCGGCGCTTCCGCTTCGGAAACCAGCCAGCCGCTGAACGGTTAAGCATTCGTCAGTATCAAAGTTTCGAAGGCGCGGCCGAAAGGTTCGCGCCTTTGTCATGTCCTGTAGCGGCGATGTCACGCCGATTGCGGAATTTGAAGTTGAATCTGCAAGTGTTTTCTGATGCCTGCAGGTGTGTCACGCTTGTGTCACGCGCGCCGCGCGAGAACTTCCCCTAACGTCACATTGCCGCCACGTCCCAAGGCGGCGATCTGACGAGGTTTGACAATGGAAGATGCGGTCATCGACGTCACCCATGCGAAGAGCGAAGAGCAGCTGAAGGAGCTGGCGTCGCTGGCAAGACTGATTGCTTTCGCACGCGAAAATGCCAAGGAGCTGAGTGCCGAATTCCCGGCGCATTGCCTCGACCTGGCGCTCAATTCCCTGCTTCAGGACCTGCAGAACAGCGCGGCGCCCGCTATCGCCGAAGAAGGTCAGCGTATCGAGGCAGCTTTCGCAGTACGCCACTGAACGAGACATTCTCTCACTCCGGAAAGCCGGAGTGAGACGATCTCTCGGATTTTGCCGCTCGATTTGATTAAACGTTACAGCAGATCATCCGGCTGCGTTTAAGAGACGACATTCCTGATGAAGCGAACGGTCTCGCTGCCGTTGTTGAGATAGGAATAGATCTGCGCCGAGCTGTAGATCGCAAATGTCCCGGCCGGATAATCGGTCTCGGTGCCGCTGAGCGACAGCGTGAGAACGCCCTCGATGATGAAGATCATTTCGTGCCAGCCCTGCGGATCAGGCTCGGCATCGTAGCGTTCGCCGGCTTCGAGCGACCAGTGCCACATCTGCGTCTCATGCGCGGCGGGTGCCGTGCCGAGCAGCACGCCGGAGCTTGCCGCTCCGCGCCCGCGCCAGGTCACTTCGTTGATATCGGATGAGGACGTGCGGTTCGGATCGCGAACGAGATCGACGAAGCCGACACCCATGGCCGCCGCCAGCTTGTCGAGGCTGGAGAGGCTGATATTGGCATCGCCCGCCTCGACAGCGACGATCATTCGCCTGCTGATGCCCGAAGCTTCCGCCAGCGCTACCTGGCTCAGACCCGAGGCCTGCCTTAGTCTGCGAAGATTTCCAGAAACATGCGACAAGACATCGCCCCCGCCTTGACTGTGCAATATATTGCTCATAGGCTTCCTCTAATCACATTGGGCAGTCAGATCAATCGCGATCTCGCCGTGCGTCCTATCCGGCCGCGCGAACGGATAGCTGCGTTCCATCGGCTGTTCCGCATGTAAAGGCGAGGAAAGCATGACGCAACCGATCGTTCTCCACGAAGCCGATATCACGGCGCTTCTTCCGAAAGTCGATGTCCGCTCGGTACTGGAGCGCATGTTCCGGGCGCTGGCCGACGGCGATGCCGTACAGCCGCCGCAGACGCTCAGCCTCTTCCCGCGCGACGCCGGCGACTTCATCACCTATCTCGGCGTTCTCGCGGGCGAAAAGATCTTCGGCGCCAAGCTTTCTCCCTACATACCCGGCGACGGCAAGGCGCTGGTCACGGCCTGGACGCTGCTGATGTCGATGGAAACCGGCGAACCGGTACTGCTCTGCGATTCCAAAAAGCTCACCACCGAACGCACCGCCGCCACCTCTGTCATCGCCGCCGACGCGCTCGCCGCTGCCGATGCCTCGGTGCTGACCATCGTCGGTTCCGGCCCGGTCGCGCTGGCGCACCTGCGCTATGCCGAGGCGATCCGGCCGTGGAAAGAGATCCGCATCGCCTCGCCGAATATCGCCGGCCGCACCGGCATTCCCGAGAAGAGCGCTGCTGGCTGCACCATCGCCAAGTTTACCGACGTCAACCAGGCAGTGCGCGGCGCCGATGTCGTTCTGCTCTGCACCTCGTCTGGCAAGCCTGTCATCGATACGGCGGCGCTCTCGAAGGCCGGCGTCGTCACCTCGATCAGCACCAATGTTGCCAATGCCCATGAAGTCGATCCGGCAGCGCTTTCGGGCTTCGACGTGTACTGCGACTACCGCGCCACGACGCCTGCTTCGGCCGGTGAAATGAAGCTTGCCGCCGCGTCCGGCGCCTGGAGCCCGGATGCGCTTTGCGGCGACCTGCCGGAACTACTCGCCGGACGGGCAAAGGCCCCGAGCCGCGAACGCCCGGCCTTCTTCCGCTCGATCGGCCTTGGCCTCGAGGATGTCGCCGCCGCCGTCGCCCTGCTCGCCGCCGCACGCGGCCAATAGTCTTATACCGAGGAGAATGACATGAAGATCCGCAATTTCGGCGTCGAAATCTGGATGAACAAGTACGAGACGACGTGCGAGCTCAATCTGGCCGAGACCTGCGTCGAATCCCTGACCGTCGCCGAACTGCTCGACATGGCGGGCAAGACCGATATCGCCGCCGAACTGCTGCCGCTCAAGCTGACCTATGGCGAGATCGAAGGCAGCGTTCGCCTGCGCAATCTGGTGGCCGGTCTCTATGAAAACCAGAAGCTCGAAAACACCGTCATCACCCATGGCGCGATCGGCGCCAACGCGCTTGTCCACCTGACGCTCGTCGAGCGCGGCGACCGCGTCATTTCCGTGCTGCCGACCTATCAGCAGCACTACTCGATCCCCGAAAGCATCGGCGCCGATATCCAGATCCTGAAGCTCACCGAAAAGACCGGCTTCCTGCCCGATCTCGAAGAGCTGAAGAAGCTGGCGACGCCGGGCACCAAGCTGATCGCCATCAACAACCCGAACAATCCGACCGGTTCGCTGATGGACCGCGCCTATCTCGAAAAGATCGTCGAAATCGCCCGCGCATGCGGCGCCTGGATCCTCTGCGACGAAGTCTATCGCGGCACGGACCAGCAAGGCGAAGACGGCATGACCGCCTCGATCGCCGATCTCTACGAAAAGGGCATCAGCACCGGCAGCATGTCGAAGACCTATTCGCTGGCGGGGCTGCGCCTCGGCTGGATCGTCGCGCCGGAAGAGCTGATCCACGCGGTCTCCGTCCACCGCGACTACAACACGATCAGCGTCGGCCGTCTCGACGACCATTTCGCGGCGATCGCGCTGGAGAACAAGGACAAGATCCTGAAGCGCAGCCACGAGATCACCCGCTCGGCGCTGGCAATCCTCTCCGACTGGGTCGATGCCGAACCGCTGATTTCCTGGATCAAGCCGAAATCCGGCACGACCGCGCTTCTGAAATACGACCTGCCGATCACCTCCGAAGAATTCTGCCTGCGTCTGCTCGACCAGAAGGGCGTGATGCTGACGCCGGGCAGCGCCATGGACATGGAGGGCTATCTGCGCATCGGCTACACCAATGGCGAAGACGTGCTGAAGGAAGGCCTGAAGCGCATCTCGCAATTCCTGAAGGAAGCCGCCGCTTCGGCCGCCTGATCTCCACCCATCCCAAGAATTCCTGCCGCCCGTCCCGGGCGGCGGATTGAGTCCGTTTCCAAACAAAAGGGGAATTTCATGAAACGACTTTTGACCGTACTCGCTCTCTCGATGCTCGCCGGCGCCGCCTCGGCCGACGAACTGCGGATCGGCACCAGCGCCGACTACCCGCCGTGGGAATCCGTCGATGCCGGCGGCAACATCATCGGCTTCGACAAGGATGTCGGCGACGAGATTTGCAAGCGCATCGCGGCAACCTGCAACTGGCAGAACCAGGCCTATGACGGCCTGCTGCCGGGCCTGCAGGTCGGCAAGTTCGACCTCGTCATCTCCGGCGTGTCGATCAATGACGAGCGCTCGCAGAAGGTCGACTTCTCGGTTGCCTATGCCGATGCGCCGAACGCCATCGTCACCGCTCCGGGCAGCGACGCCGCTTCCGCCAAGTCCGCTGCCGATCTCGCCAAGGCGCTCGGCAAGGCCGCCATCGGCGTACAGTCCGGCTCGACCCACGAACAGGTCATCCGCGCGCATTTCCCGGATGCCGACGTGCGCGTCTACGACCGTCCCGACCAGATCGCCGACGACCTCGTTGCCGGCCGCATCGACGCCGGCCTGATGGAACGCTCCGCCTGGGAGCCGCTCATCAAGGACCGCGGCGCCGACAAGCTCGCCTATGCCGGCCCGCTGCTGACCAGCGCCGACTTCCCGGAATTCGGCAAGGGCCAGGGCGTTGCCATGGGCAAGGGCAAGGCCGAGCTGAAGACCAAGGTCGATGGCGCTGTCGATGCGATGCTGAAGGACGGCACGGTCAAGACCATCGCCGAAAAGTGGTTCGGCTACGACATCTCCAAGAAGTGATGGCAGGCGGGAGGCGGTATTCCCGCCTCCCGTTTTCAGGAGACACTATGCGCATTTCCGCCGACATTCTTGCCGCCGCCGTCAAAGACCTGTCCGATCTCGTCGCAATCCCTTCCGTCAGCGCCCGTGGCGAAGGCATGGAGGCCTGCGCCGACAGCATCGAACGGCTGCTGGCCGAGGCGGGTTTTGCCACTGAACAACATTCCGGCGATGTCGGCCCCTTCGTGGTCGGCGAAACCGGCGAAGGCCCCTTCACGCTGGTGATCTACAATCACTACGACGTGCAGCCGGAAGATCCGGTCGATCTCTGGACCGCGCCGCCCTTCACGCTCTCCGAACGCGACGGCCGCCTCTATGGCCGCGGTTCGGCCGACGACAAGGGCGAGTTCGTCAGCCGCCTCGCCGGCTGGCGCGAATTCCGCAAGACCCATCCCGGCCCCCTGCCTTTCAAGCTGATCTGGATCGCCGAGGGCGAAGAGGAGATCGGCAGCCCGTCGCTCAACCGCTTCCTCGACAAGCGCTTCCCCGACACCAAGGCCGATCTCTGCTGGTGGGAATATGGCGAGGTCGACAAATCCGGCCGCCCGATCATCCTGATGGGCTTCAAAGGCATCCTCGCCGTCGAGCTCGAATGCCGCACGGCGCGCGCCGATCTTCATTCCAGCCTCGGCGCCATCTTCGATAACCCGCTCTGGCGTCTGGCCGCTGCAATCTCTTCGCTCCGAGATGCCTCCGGGCGTATCCTGATCGACGGCTTCTACAACAGCGTCATCGCGCCCGATCCGCGCAGCCGCGAGCTTGCGGCAAAGCCCCCCTTCCCGCTCGAAAGCCTGCAGGAGGAGACCGGCGGACGCCGGCTGCTCGAAGGCGTCGATGCCGCGACCTTCTACGAACATCTGAATTTCGAGCCCTGCCTCAACGTCAACGGCTTCCACGGCGGCTATGACGGCGAAGGCGCCAAGACCGTGCTGCCCTGCACCGGCATGGCGAAACTCGACTTCCGCCTGGCGCCCGGCCAGAACCCGGTGGAGATCGCCGAGCTGCTGCGCCGCCATCTCGGCGCCAAAGGATTTGACGATATCGCGCTGAAGGTTCTCGATGCCGAAGTGCTGGGGGTCCGAAGCGATCCGTCGCATGCGGCTGTCAATCTCGGCGCCGAGCTGCTGGAGAAATGGTTCGGCCGCCCGGCGATCATCCAGCCAAGTTCGGCCGCATCCGGCCTTGCCCATCCCTTCATCCACAAATTCGGCGCCACACTCTTCGGCGCCGGTCTGACGCATCATGGCGCCATGCTGCATTCGCCCGACGAAAACATCCTCGTCTCGCATTTCGAAAACATGATCGGCTTCTCTGCGGAATTCTTTGCCGCACTCGCCGGCCGCTTCGGATCCGCGCCGGAGGCAGAACCGCATGTTTGAGGCGCTCTACCAATATCAGGGACAACTGCTGCAGGGGCTGACGACGACGCTGATCGTCGCTTTCGGCAGCTTTGTCGTCGGTTTCGTCATCGCTGCCGTGCTGGCGCCCGCTGCCGTCTATGGCAATTCCCTGACCCGGCGGATCATCATGGGCTATGTCGGACTGATCCGCGGCCTTCCGGAACTGCTGGTTATCTTCCTGATCTTCTACGGCGGCACCGTGCTGCTGACCAAGCTTGCCGGCCGCTATGTCGAGGTCGACGCGCTGACCGCCGGCATCGCCTCGCTCTCGGTCGTCTCCGCAGCCTATCTCACCGAGATCCTTCGCGGCGCGCTTCTGAGCGTCGCGCAGGGACAGTGGGAGGCGGCGCTCTCGCTCGGCTTCCGCCGCCCGCGCGCCTTCCTGCTCGTCGTCCTGCCGCAGATGATGGTGAAGGCGCTGCCGGGGCTCACCAACCAGTGGCTGGTCATCCTCAAGGAAAGCGCCCTCGTTTCGGTGATCGGCCTCGAGGAGCTGATGCGCAAATCGGTGGTGGCGGCAGGAGCGACCCACCAGCCGCTCGCCTTCTATCTCGCAGCCGCCGGCTTTTACGTCATCGTGACCGGCATCTCGACCTTGCTGCTCAAGGCCTACGAGACGCGGCTGACGCCGCATATGAGGTAAGCCATGCTGTCCTTCGATCTCTTCCTGCCCGCCTTCATGGCCGTCAAGAACGGCTTCCTTCTGACGATCCTGATCACCATCGCCAGCTTCGCGCTCGGCCAGCTGCTCGCGCTGCCGATCGCGCTGGCGCTGACGTCGGACCGTAAAGCGATCCGCGCGCCGCTCTCGACCTATACATTCCTGGTGCGCGGCAGCCCGCTACTTGTCCAGCTCTTCATCATTTATTACGGCCTCGGGCAAATCGATGCCGTGCGCCACAGCATCTTCTGGCCGCTGCTGCGCAACCCTGTTTACTGCGCCATCCTGGCGATCGGCCTCAACTCGGCCGCCTATGCCGGCGAACTGATTGCCGGCGCCATTCGTCAGCTGCCCGCAGGACAATGGGAGGCGGGCAAGGCGCTCGGCCTTCACCACCGGATCCTGCTGATCAAGGTGATCTTGCCACAGGCCTACCGCGCCATCCTTCCTGCACTCGGCAACGAGCTCATCCTGGTGATGAAAGGATCGACGCTTGCCAGCGCCGTCACAGTGATGGAAATGACCGGTGCGGCCCGCGTCTTCGTCGCCAAGACCTACGCCCCCTTCGAAACCTTCCTGATCGCCGGCACCTGCTACCTGCTGATGGGCGCAGTCTTCGGCCGTATCTTCCGGGCGATCGAGGCGAAGGTTGCGATTCCCGGCCGGTGATGGCGGTCATCTCACCGGAGCCGCTTTCAGGCCGCTCCGGTATCGCTCGCAAGCCCTAGCGCTGTCGCCTGTAATAGCTGGCGCAGGCGCGGCGCGAAATCGAGCGCGACATGACCCCACCTCGGCTCCTGCGCATATAATCTCACAAGCGTCGGTGTCGGGTGCGACACCTGCCAGAGACCTGAGGCCAACATTAGTGTCGTAGCGACAAGGCCCGCGATTTGCTCGCCGGTCATGCTTCCCGCCCCCTCCACCGCAGCGACGATATCATCATGCGCGGCGAAGGCGTTGGTCTTGTAACGACGGGCACGCTCGATATCGACGTCCCCCTCTAGGCTGAGCGTCACATGGGTCAGTAGGTCGCAAAAGACCGGCATGGACGTGATGGTGTCAACGAACAGTCCAGCAATCTCCGCCGGTCCCAAGCCAGCCCGGCCGCTAAGCGTGGCCACGATCGCATCTCGCCAGCGCCGCCAACCACGTTCGGCGAGTTCGAGCAGCAGTTCCTCCTTGCTCGCATAATATCGCAGCACGCCCGTACGGTGCAGCCCAACGCGCTCGGTCACGGCAGCGACGGTGATGAACCGGATGCCGCCGAGCGCAATAGCCAAAGCTTCGGCGGCATCAAGCAAAGCCTCCGAACGCTGCTGTTTGTCTTCGATCGACCGAGCTCTCTCTTTCATTCGTTTTCCCTACGCTATCCAAAACGAGAGAGCCACCCCTTGTAACGCATCTTAATGTTCGTTAAATGCATTTAACGCATCATTAGGTGCGTTATTAAAGATGGTCGAGTAAAAAGGAAATTTCCCGTGAAGGCTGTCCAAGCTACTGGCTTCGGTGATCCAAACGTTCTCAAGATGGTTGATCTTCCTGATCCCGCGCCCGGTCCGGGCCAGGTGGCGATCGATGTCACCCACGCCGCTGTCGGCCTCATCGACTTGCTCTTCCGCCAAGGCCAGTTCAAGGATGTGCCCGGCATGGCGCAGCCGCCGTTTGTCCCAGGGCTCGAAGTGGCGGGAACGATACGGGCGCTTGGTGAAGGCGTAACGGGCTTTGACGTTGGGGAGAAGGTTGTCGCAATGTCCGGCACGGGCACGGGCGGCTACGCATCCGTCTATATCGCTCCGACGCACGTTGTCATTTCAACCGAAGGCTATGCGATCGATCCGGCCCTTGCCGTCTCCGTCATTCCCAACGCCGCAATGGCCCATGTTGCCCTTGCTCGTGTCGCCCATCTCGCCGAGGGAGAGACGGTGCTCGTCCACGGAGCGCTCGGGGGATTTGCCGCTGCGTTCCCGGGAATTGCCAAGCGACTTGGCGCCTCGCGCGTTGTCGGCTCGGTGCGCGCGAGCAAGCTTGAAGCCGCCGCCAGAACGAAGCTGCCTTATGACCGGATCGTCGATTCAGCCGATCTGGCCAGTGCCTTGGCGGACGAGAAGTTCGATGTCGTCATCGACGCTGTCGGCGGAGCGGTCCGAAGCCAGAGCTTCGCATTGATGAGGCCGGGCAGCAGGCTCATCGTTGCCGGCAACGCCAGCGGCGACTGGAGCCACGAAGTGAAGACCAATGATCTTTGGCTCGGTTGCGTTTCGGTGACCGGTTTCAATGCCGGCGCCTATCTGCCGACACATCCGCACACCATTCGCCCCGCTTTGGAAGCGGCGTTGAGGGTCGCAGCGGACGGCCTGGGCGAAATGGAAATCGACGTGCTGCCTTTCAGCAAAGCCGTCACCGCACATGAGCGCATGGAGAGCCGCGCACTCAACGGCCGGATCGTGCTCACGCCGGACGGCTGATCTGCGAAGTGCATGAGTTAGAGAGGGAGGAGCGTGCCAGGACCATCACGGCACGCTTCTTGGATCGCTGCGCTCAGACACCACTGTCCGGCTCGCGCCGATCTCGCTCGACCGGGTATACCCCTCGCAAAGCTGTGGCTGGCGGGTGTTTCGCATTGCTCAAACAGCGCAAATCAGGTGTAGAATGAACCATCAGCTAGCGGATGTGATTCGATTCGCAGCTTTCGGGACCCAAAACGGCCAGATGCTAATGCGCTGATATGGTTAATCTTCATTCTCCAACGGAAATGAAGACCCACATTTCTTCCGCTGCCCATAATGCCTCTGGATTCACCACTGAATCGCTGCCGATTCTTAGCCGGCGACGATTTTCACGGTGAAAAAGGCCTCGAACAAAGCGGGTTAAGCCCCTGTTAACCCTAATTGCCTTGCAAGAAAATGAGAATCGGAGCTAAATGCGCTTTCAAAGCCCGTAAGGCGTTTAAATCGCATTTTCGAGATTTCCATGAATATGGCAACGACAATTGATAAGGCAATTTCTGACGTCGATCAGCTGATCATCGCTCAGGCCCAGGAACTGTCAGACAAGCTGAAGCAGCATCGTCTGGAAATGTTCCCGCCGCGGGCGATGAAGGATCTGCGCGAGTTTCAGCTCGCCGAGGCCGCGCGCTTTCTGGGCGTCACCAGCGGCTATTTGAGAAATCTGTCGCTGGAGGGCAAAGGCCCCCTCCCCCAGGTCACGTCATCGGGCCGCCGTTCCTATACGGCCGAGCAAATGGACGAAATGCGCCAGTTCCTGGATCAGAACGCCCGCGGCGGCACGCGCTATGTACCGCACCGCAAGGGCAGCGAGCATCTACAGGTCGTCGCCGTCGTCAACTTCAAGGGCGGCAGCGGCAAGACCACCAGTGCCGCCCATCTCGCCCAGCACCTGGCGCTCACCGGCCACCGCGTGCTCGCCGTCGATCTCGACCCGCAGGCATCGCTTTCGGCCATCCACGGCTTCCAGCCGGAATTCGACGTCAACGAGAACGAGACGCTCTATGCGGCGATCCGTTACGATGACGAGCGGCGGCCGCTGAAGGAAATCATCCGCAAGACCAATTTCCCGAACCTCGATCTGGTGCCCGGCAATCTCGAGCTCATGGAATTCGAGCATGATACGCCGCGCGTTCTCGCGCAGGGCAAGACCAGCGATTACGGCCGTATCTTCTTTGCCCGTCTCGACGAGGCGCTGTCCTCCGTTGCCGATGACTATGATGTCGTGGTTATCGACTGCCCGCCGCAGCTCGGCTTCCTGACGATGAGCGCCATCTGCGGCGCGACCGCGGTTCTGATCACGGTTCACCCGCAGATGCTCGACGTCATGTCGATGTGCCAGTTCCTGCAGATGCTCGGCGAAGTGCTGAACACGCTGAAGGGCGCTGGCGGCAACATGAACCTCGACTGGCTGCGCTATCTCGTGACCCGCTACGATCCGCAGGACGGACCGCAGACACAGATGGTCGCCTTCATGCGCTCGATGTTCCGCAACCACGTTCTCACCAATCCGATGCTGCGCAGCGTGGCAATCTCGGATGCGGCGATGACCAACCAGACGCTTTACGAAGTCGAGCGCAGCGCCTTTACCCGCGCCACCTACGACCGCGCGATGGAGGCCATGGACGCCGTCAATGGCGAGATTGCCGATCTGATCCACAAAGCCTGGGGTCGCAGATGACCCGGGCGCAATTAATCACAGCCGACAGATCGATGGGCCGGAGGGAGATAAATGGCACGTAAGAACATCCTCTCGGGCCTGATGGACGATTCCAAGAAGTTTACCGCCGTAAACAACGAACCCGAATCGGCTGCCGAGAAGCAGATCACCTTCAAGGGTATTGGCGCGCTCGGCGCGGTGACGCGCAGCATCGATGCGCTCGCTGCCCGGGCCGATGCCGCACGCGATATCGAAGAAAAGCTGGCGCATGGCGAGACGGTAATCGATCTCGACACGGCGCTTATCGAGGATTCCTTCGTCGCCGACCGCCTGGTGCAGACCGACGAGCAGTTCCAGGAGCTTCTGGAAGCGATCCGTACGCGCGGGCAGGACTCCCCTATTCTCGTGCGTCCGCATCCTCAGAAGGACGGCAAGTATCAGATCGCCTTCGGCCATCGCCGCGCCCGCGTTGCGAAGGAGCTCGGCCGGCCGGTTCGCGCCGTCGTCAAGAAGCTCGACGATCGCGACCACGTCATCGCCCAAGGCCAGGAAAACTCCGCCCGCGCCGATCTCTCCTTCATCGAACGCACGATGTTTGCCGACAAGCTCGACAAGCTCGGTTTCGATCGCGAGACCATCATGTCGGCGCTCAGTGCCGACAAAACGACGATCTCGAAGATGCTGTCGGTCACCCGCCGTATTCCCGCCGATGTGCTCTCAGCCATCGGTGCGGCTCGTGCGATTGGCCGTGACCGCTGGCATGAGCTCTCGGTCAAGTTCGAAGAAGAGAATGCGCCAGAGCGCGCCAAGCTCTTTGTCGAGACCGATGATTTCATCGCTGCGGAACCCGACATCCGCTTCGATCTGCTTGCCGGCTTCCTCAGCCGCAAGCCGTCTTCGACTGCCGCAACGCATGCTGAACCCGCTGCCGTAACGCAGTGGCAGCGCCGCGACGGCTCGGTCAAGGCGAAGATCAAGAATGACGGGAAGCAGTTCACGATCGCGCTGAAGGCGGCCAGGGCATCGGCCTTCGGCGCCTATATCGCAGACAATCTGGATCGTCTCTTCGAGGCGTTCGAGAAGGATCAATTGTCAGGAAAGAACGGAGATCAATAGCAAAAGAAAAGGCCCCCAAAACGTTGCCGTAGTGGAAGCCCTCTCTGATCTAGACACCCAGAGAATCACATTTCCACTCCCCATAGTCAAGAGTCTTCGGCACCTATTTTTGGTGAAGCCATATCTTTTGCCTTGAAGAAGGCGAAGAAAAATGGACAGCGGACGTGTGACGACGCCTTTCGGGCGGCGGCCGATGACGCTTGGCTTGCTCGCAAGTCAGATCAAGGCACAAAAGATCGAGGAAAGCTCTTCGGTCGACAAATGGAAAATCTATCGCGCCCTTTGCCAGGCCAAACCTCTGCTCGATATCTCGGACAGAGCGCTTGCCGTGCTGAATGCGCTTTTATCTTTTTATCCCCACAACGAGCTCTCCAGCGAGCGCAATCTCGTTGTCTTTCCCTCCAATACGCAGCTGTCGATCCGCTGCCATGGCATGGCCGAGCCGACGGTTCGCCGTCATATGGCGGCACTCGTCTCCGCCGGTCTCGTCATCCGCAAGGATAGCCCGAACGGCAAGCGCTATGCCCGCAAGACCCGGCAGGGCGATATCAGCGAAGCCTACGGATTTTCGCTGGCGCCATTGCTTGCGCGTGCTGCCGAGATCGAGCGTCTTGCGGAAAAGGTCGCTGCCGAGCGCTTGCATGTGCAGCTGATCAAGGAGCGGCTGACCTTGTGCCGCCGGGATATTTCCAAGCTGATTAGCGCTGCGATCACCGAAGAAGCCGGAGGCGATTGGTGGCGCGTCCAGGAAGCTTTTCACCTGATCCTGAACAAGCTTCCGCGGGTCGCTCCGCCGCATCTGATCGCCTCGGTTCTGGCAGAACTCGAAGATCTTCGCACCGAAATCCTCAAGCGGCTGGAAACACAGATTAAAACGGAAGATTCGAGCGCCAATGACTCTCAAAATGAGCGGCACATACAGATAACAGAATCCGAATCTTATCTTGATTCTGAAGCGCGGCCGGAAAGCGCAGAGATTGAGTTTACCACCGTAAACTCCGTCAACCACGCTGACACCATGCATGCCGAAGATGACGCTTCCGTTACAGCAGAGAATGTTATCCCCAGGTCTGTGTCTCTCAGTACCATCATCGATTATTGCCCCGACATCGCCCTCTACGGACCGAATGCGAGAGTGCGGAACTGGCAGGATCTCATTCAGGCCACCACGCTCGTCAGCAGCATGCTACAGATCGGACCATCCGCCTATCGGCAAGCATCAGCGGCAATGGGACCGCAAAATGCCGCTGCCGTCGTCGCTTGCATTCTCCAGAAAGGCGAGAGCGTGGCGTCTCCCGGCGGATATCTGCGCTCTCTGGCACGGCTTGCGGAGCAGGGACGGTTCAATGCGTGGCCAATGCTGGCGGCTCTAAGGCGAAACTCGGTTTCCGGTGAAAGAGGCCCGCAAACACCACCATATGCACCTCCGCCGAACTGAGGGAAAGAAAATTGCTTTTCAGTTCCGTTTCGAAAAGAAAATCGAATAGAAACAACTGCATCTCGTTCGTCTGAAAATGCAACCGGCGTGCTTAAACCCGAAGAAATCCAATGAATTCAGGCTTCTAGAGGCTGCGTCTGTTTCCATCGAGATAGAGCAGCCAGCCGGTGCCGATCAGACCGGACAAGGCGCCGACCAGCGCGGTGCCGGAATAGGTGGTCACAGCGGTGCCTGCAGCGAAGAGCAGGGCGCTCAAACCGGCGCTGAGGAAGATGTTGACCGAAATCAGTGCGCTGCCGAGGCCGGGGCGTTCGGCGATCAGATCCTGGAGATAGGTGATCGGAATGCTGATCAGGGCTGCGGCGCCGATGCCGCTGATGAGGGTGAGGGCATAGACATGCCACGGTTCGTAGGCGACGGCGAGAAGCAACAGGTAGACGGCGTAGATGACGGCGCCGGCCGCCAGTGCCTTGAGCTGGCTGATGACCCGCAGCATGCGCGACCAGACGATGATGAAGACGACTTCGAGAAAGGCGACGATGCCGACGAGAATACCGACATCGGCAACCGTCCCATGCGCGGCACCGGTCACCACCAGCGGCAGGATGGCGCCGTTGACATGAAGCGTGCTGCTGATCAGCGCAATGGCGACGACGCGTCCAAAGATCTTCGGCGAGATCACCTGGCCGAGGGCTGCGAGATAGGAGAGGTGATGGGTGGCAGCGCGATCGGTTCCGCTTTGCCGCGGCAGGAAGAGGCCGATCAGCCCGAGACAGACCAGGCAGGAAATGCAGGCAAAGAGATAGGCCGGCAGCATGGTCGGCGAACCGGAGAGCAGGATGCCGGTCAATCCGGGAACCAGCACCCAGGAGAGCGAGATCATCGCGCGGACACCGGAATTGACGGTCGCGACTTCGCTACGCTCCATCTTTCCCGTCGCGGCACGAACATTGGCGAAGAGCAGCGAGTTCAGAGAGCCATAAACGGGAAGCAGAAGCAGGGCGCTGAGAACGAAGATCTCCTGCGTCGGAAAGATGAAGATCGCGCCGTAACCGATAATGCCAAAGACCGCCGCAACCAGCATCATCGTTCGGTATTCGCCGAGCCGGTCCGCCAGATTGCCGAGCAGGATGCTGACAATGACGTTCACCGTGGCTGCGGCAAAGATCAGCGCCGAGTAGAGCGCGTTCGACAGGCCGAGCTCGCGGATGCCGACGACGGACTGGTAGGGCGAGGTCGTGGCTCCGGCAAAGCCGAAGGTGAAGATGGCAATCATGCTCACCCGGATAGCCGGGTTGCGGAAGACGTCGGGGATCAGGCGTTTCATTGTCGTCGTTCGAGGCTAGAGGCGCGCCGCGTCGGACGGGGAGGGAGATCCCATCCGCACTCGGATCGCGGCAGATCGGTTTCAGTCGCGCCAGCGGGAGGAAAGGCGCGCCTGCGGCGTGTAGCTGAAATTCTTGTCGAAGGGAAAGGCTGGACGGCTGCGCCGCAGACTTACCAGATTTTCGATGTCCTGACCGACCACACCCTCGGTCAAGGCCATCAGGTTGGGGTGGGCGATCGGCGCCAGCTCCGGGGAGAGATATCCGGATTTGACGACGAGCAACCGTACCGCTTTCGGATCGAGGCCAAGCTGCGTGAAGTCGGCGATGTTGTGATAGGGGCGGCGGCGCGCCGCGAGCACGACGGTTACACCACCGGTTCTGACCACGGCCTCACGCTCGGCAGCGGAGCCGGGATCGTGGAGCGTCACGACTTCGGCGTCGAAGCGGACCGGAGCACTCGACGGATCGAGATTGCCGCCGACGGAAAGCGATATTTGCGCGCCCTTGCCCGCCGCAAAGCAGGCCTCGACAGCCGGGCGATCGGTAATGCCGGCAAAGAGGGCATCGTCGAAACCGCGGGCGAGGACAGCGCTCAGTACATCGGCACGGTCGCCAACGCCGCCGCCGGTCGGGTTGTCGGCGGAATCGGCGAGAATGACGGGCGCTGTCGCGGATTTTCCGGCGAGGTCGAGCATCTCTTCCAGTGGACCGGTGACCGGACCGAAGCGGAAATCGGACCGCGCATCCCAGTAGGATTGGGCAATGCTGTTTACTGCAGTCAACACCGCGTCCTTGTCGGTGCCGGTCGCAACCGCGCAAGCCGTCGCCCGAGGCTCGTCGGCCCAGACATAGCCGATCATCAGATTGGCATCGAGAATTCCGTCTTGCGCATCGTAATCCGGAAGCCTGGCATAGAGGCTCCTTGCCGGTTCGTCCTCGGTCGAGGTTCGCTCGCCCGGCCAGAGAACCGGCACCGGCGCCCAGGCGACGCCCGGCCGATTTCCGGTCCGCAGCGCTTCCAGAAGCATCGACCAGGCGCGGAGCATCGTCTCGCGCACATCGATATGCGGGGCCGTGCGATAGGCCGCGAAGATGTCGAGCTGGTCGATGATGCGCTTGCTGACATTGCCGTGCAGGTCATAACTCGCCGCGACGACACAGGCGTCACCGACAATATCGCGCGCCGCCGAAATCCAGTCGCCCTCTGCATCGTCCATGCCTTCGACATTCACGGCACCGTGCATCGCAAGATAGAGCCCGTCGAGCGGCAGCGCCGCCTTCAGCCGTTCGATAAACTCGGCCTTGAAGCTTTCATAGGCAGCGCGCGAGACGGGGCCGCCGGGGACGGCGCGGGCGTGAAGCAGCGGCGAAAGGTCGGCGCCGCTGCCATCGAGAAAATCGAACTGCGGTGCGCGGAGAAGTTCCTCCCCGCGCAACACCCTGAAATCGTCGACCGACATCAGCACCGGCGAATAGGTGCTGCATTCGGTATGGAGCCCGCCGATCGCGATCCGCATCGCTTCCTCCTCAGAGTTTCGGGCTGAGCGGAACGATGGCCGCGAAGCGATCCCAATCCTTCAGCGCCTTCGGCGTCCAGGCTGCTTCGGCAATCGCCGGCAGGCGCGGGAAGACGAGGCGGTTGAAATAGCCGCGCGACAGGAAGTGTTCGGACCAGATGCAGGCCTGAACGCCTTTCAGCTTGTGCTGAAGTTCCTCGGGGAATTCGCCGGCCGCTTCATAGGCATAGGTATGAGCCGGAGGCACGGTGCCGGCCCAGCTTGCGCCCGGTTCCTGGAAGGCCGTTGCCTGCACCATGTCGAGATAATAGGCCTGGCCCGGCGTCATCACGACATCGTAGCCCTCCTTGGCGAGCTCGATGCCGACCTGCGGATTTTCCCAGGCCATCAGCAGCGTGTCTTCGGAAGCGACGCCGCCGCCATGGGACACTTCGTTCCAGCCGGAGAGCTTGCGCCCGCGCGCCGTCAGCATCGCTTTGATCTTCTTGAGGAAGAAGGACTGGAGGCCGAAGGTACCATTGGTGATGCCCTCTTCTTCCATCAGCTTCTTCGCCATCGGCGAGGCGAGCCACGAGCCGTTCGCCACTTCGTCGCCGCCGATATGGATGTAGGCGGAGGGGAAGAGCTCGACCATTTCGTCGAACACCTTTTCGAGGAATTCGTAGGTGAGCGCGACGGCGGGGTTCAGCGCGTTGTTCGGATAGCCCTGAACCGAGTGGTAGCTGTCAGGCGCCTCCTGGCCATCGGTCAGATCGGGCAGGGCGATCAGCGTCGCGGCATTGTGGCCGGGAATATCGATCTCGGGTACGACCTCGACATTGAGGGCGCCGGCATGGGCGACGATGTCGCGGATATCGTCCTGCGAATAGAAGCCGCCAGCCGGTTCTGCGCCGTTGCCGAGCTGCGGCAGCAGCGGCTCGTCGGGACCGCGCAGAACACCCGTCGTCGTCAGCTGCGGATAGGCCTTGATCTCCAGGCGCCATGCTTCGTCGTCGGTCAGGTGCCAATGGAAGATGTTGAGCTTGAACCAGGCGAGAATATCGATCAGGCGCTTGACGTCGGCCACCGGATAGAACTGGCGGGAAACGTCGAGATGGCAGCCGCGCCAGCCGTAGCGCGGCTTGTCCGAAATCGTCCCGGAGATCGGGAAGCGGAACTTGCCCTTGGTGACGCGGGCACCGTTCAGAAGCTGGGCAAGCGTCGTCAGGCCGTACTGGCGTCCGGCCGCACCCGAATAGGCGAGCGTTACGCGGTCGGCTGCGAAAGTCAGCTTGTAGGCTTCGGCATCGAGCGCCGCATCCGCGCTGAAGACAAGCGCCCGGCCCTGCGGCGAGGGCACGAGATTGAAGACGGAATGGTCGCTTTCGAAAAGACGGCGCGTCAGCGAGATGACAGTCGAGATCGCCGAGAGCTCTTCGCTCGAGGCGCCCTGCGGATAGAGCACGACAGGGAAGGCGTCGCCCGGCTTGGCATCGATCTCGGCCGGCCAGGGCTGCAGCGCGAAAGGCAGGTCGAGGCGTCCTTCCGGCAGCAGAGCCGGCGGCGGCTCGCTGGCCGCGCCTTCGAGCAGCAGATCGGAAACGGCGACCGGCACATGCTTGCCGGAGGAGAGCGTCAGATAGGCGGACTTGGCGCCATCGGTGCAATGCTGCGCCTTGCGATGGAGGCCGGCGACCGTGAAGGTCCAGCTCCCGCCGGGCGCGACGCTCAGGCCGGCGGGCGGCCCGAATTCGTGGAAATTGGCATTGCGGCGCAGGAAGGTGGCGTTGCCGCAGGCGGCAGCATCGATGACGCGGGTCAGCGAGGTATAGACGAGCTTGAAACCGGAAAGGGCCTCATCGGACAGGTTGAAAAGCGTGAAAGTGAATTCGCCGTTCGGGCCGCCATTGGGGTCCCAGCTGCTCTCAAGGCGATAGTAAACCGGTTTCATATCTCGTTCCTCTCATTTTCTCTTATATTTTTTCAGTAGTGCTCGGACTGGGAGAAGGTGCGGGCGAGCTCCGCTTGGCCAGCCGTCAGACCGCAATCGACCGGCAGGCAGACGCCGGTAATAGCCGCCGCCATCGGCCCGGCCAGGAAGCTCACGGCATTGGCGACGTCCTTCGGGTCGACGACGCGCTGCAGCGGATACCAGCGGCGGGCATCCTCGAAGACATTGGGATTGGCGACAGCCCGCACCTCCCAGGCCTGCGTCTTTACGGTCCCGGGAGCAACGGCATTCGAGCGGATACCGAACTTGCCGTATTCCACGGCGACCAGCCGTGTGAAATGCAGGAGCCCCGCCTTGGCGGCGCTATAGGCCGGATGGCCGAAGACATTCATGCCGTTGACGGAAGCGATATTGACGACCGAGCCTTTCGAGGCCTTCAGCTGGTCCTCGACGGCGCGGAAGGTCAGGAAAGCGGCTTCGAGATTGAGCGCGTTGTCGGCGCGCCAGATCTCGGGCGTCGTATCATGCAGGCTGACGGCGCGCGCCGCACCGGCATTGTTGACGAGGGTGCGCAGGCTGCCGGTTCCGGCGGCGCGCTTGGCAAGATCCGCAACGCTTGCCTCGCTCGTCACGTCGCATTGAACGGCAATGAAGCGGCCGGCATCGCCCAGCTTTCCGGCGGTCGCGGCGGCAGCCTCGGCATCGATATCGGCAAGCAGAATGACCTCATGATCATCGGCAAGCCGGCCGGCGATCGCCGCGCCGATATCGCCTGCTGCTCCCGTCACGATGGCCACCGATTGAGTCATTGCCGCTTTCCTCTTGTTTATCAGTCTCCGAGCAGCTGCTTGTCGTCGCTGCCGTCACGGTGGGTGACCAGCTGCTGCTTGATGCGTCTCAGCGTCGTCGTCGCCTTCGGTTGGATGGCGTAGGCAACGAGGCTCGCCAGAATGTCGACGGTCGCGATATAGGCGATGCGCGTCGAGGTCGGGCGGTAGATATTGGTGCCCTCGGGCAGGTCGATCGGCACGACGACCTCAGCCGCCTTGGCGACCGCACTGCCGGTCTGCGTCAGCGCGATGGTCTTCACCTTCGCTTCGCGCGCCAGTGCAAAAGCACGTACCAGCTCGGCGTTGCGGCCGGAGAAGGAGGAGCCGATGATCACGTCGCCGGATTTTGCGGCCGCTGCCATCATCAGCTGCATGCTGTGGTCGGAGCTTGCGGTGATGCGCAGGCCGAGGCGGAAGAGGCGGTTCTGCAGCTCGTCGGCGATCATCGAGGAATTGCCGCCGGAGCCGAAGGCATAGATCATCTCGGCCTTGGAGATCAGCCCGACGGCCGCCTCGATCGCGGCGAGATCCAGCGAGCGGTGCAGCAGGAAGAGGGCGTTCTGCGCCTTGGTGATGATGTCCTGGGCGACATCGGCCGGATCGCCGCTCTTCGATTCCGGCTTCAGGTAGCGCACGCCGATATGGGCGGTGCGGGCAAGCTGTACCTTGAAATCGGAAAAGCTCTCGCAGCCAAGGCGGCGGCAGAAGCGTGTCACCGTCGGCGGCGAGACCGCCGCCCGTTCGGCAAGCTCGATAATCGAGGCATTCACCGCGAATTCGAAATCGTTGACGATGATTTCGGCGATGCGGCTCTCGGAGGCTGAGAGCCGGCTCTTGTCTTCCTGCAATGTAGAAAAGATATCCAAGCCGGTCCCCCCGTAATCGCCGCCGTCAGTCTTTCTTCTTATAGGCGACGCAGTCGATCTCGACCTTGCAATCGACCATCATGGACGATTGGACGCAGGCGCGCGCCGGCGGGTGCTCGCCGAAATATTCCTGGTAGATCTTGTTGAAGGTCCAGAAGTCGCGGGGATCATCGAGCCAGACGCCGACGCGCACGATATCCTCGACGCCGTAGCCGGCTTCGTGAAGGATGGCGATCAGATTGGCGATCGTCTTGTGTGTCTGCGGGATGATATTGCCTTCGATGATCTCGCCGTTTTCCATGGCGACCTGGCCGGAAACATAGAGCCAGCCATCGGCTTCCACGGCACGCGCGAAAGGCAGCGGCTTGCCACCGGCGCCGGTTTGAACAGTGCCATATCGCTTGATGGACATACGCGGATCCCTGCAAATTATTTTCTTGATAAGTTGACAAGTGACCATAGAAAGCGGAATTTGACCAGCGAAAAACGCCATTTATGAAAACTATTTAAATCGGGGGCGAGCATGCGTGATCCTTTCAAGAATCCTTTCCCCTCCTCCGATACCGCCAGACACTCTATCTGGGAGATGCTGGTGACGCGCGATATCGATGCGTTTCTGGCCGCCGACTGGTCCGCCGTCGAGCATGATTTCGTCGAGGAAGGCTTCATCGGCATCGATGGCCGCAAGGAAGTCAGCCCCGACAAATGGCGCCTCGCCTTCCCGACGCTGAAAGCCTATCGCGACGAGTGGCTGACGCAGGCCAAGGACTTCGCGACGCAGAGCTTTGCCGAGGATACCCGCACGGCGATCTTCACCACCACGACCCTCGAAGATATCGAGATCGAAGGCGAGATGGCGCTTGTCCGCAAGAAGTTTGACGGAGGCCTGACCAAGAGCGACGGCAGCCGCGACATCATGCAGTGGCAGACGCTCTATTATTGCAGGCTCCACGAAGGACGGTGGAAGATCTGCGGATTCACCGGCTACCTGCCGAACCCGATGGGTTGACGCGGGGCCGACAAAACAAGGCCAACTCACTTGCGCATTTTCACGGCAGCACTGGCGACCGAGACCAATACCTTTTCCCCGATCTGTGTGGATCGCCGCGCCTTCGAGGCATCCCTCTATGCGCCGCCTGGCCAGCATCCGGAAACGCCGACGCTCTGCACCGCGCCGATCACCGTCGGCCGCCGCGTCACTGCCGAAAAGGGCTGGGAGCTGATCGAGGGCACGGCCACCTGGGCGGACCCCGCCGGCCTCGTCAACCGCAACACCTATGAAGAGCTGCGCGACGAGATCCTCGGACAGCTGCGGGCCGCAATGCCCGTCGATGCCATCGTCATGGGCCTGCACGGCGCCATGGTCGCTGCCGGATATGAGGATACCGAAGGCGATCTCCTGAGCCGCATGCGCGACATGGTTGGACCCGACGTGCTGATCTGCGCCGAACTCGATCCGCACAGCCATCTGACGAAGAAACGCATCGAAGCGCTGAACTTCGCCGTCTATTTCAAGGAATTCCCGCACACCGATTTCGTGGATCGCGCCGAGGACCTGTGGCGGATCGCCGTCGATGCGCTCGAGGGCCGGGCAAAGCCGGTTAATTCAGTGTTCGATTGCCGGATGATCGACGTTTTCCCGACCTCGCGCGACCCGATGCGCTCCTTCGTCGACAAGATCATGCGTATCGAGCAGGAAGACCCGGACATCCTGTCGATCTCGGTCGTTCACGGCTTCATGGTTGGCGATGTGCCCGAGATGGGCACCAAGCTGCTGGTCGTCACCGACAACAAGCCGGAAAAGGGTGCGGCGCTGGCGCGCGAACTCGGCATGGAGCTGTTTTCCAAGCGTGGCACGTTCATGGTGCCACAGATCGACGAGAAGGAAGCGGTGTCGCGGGCGATCGCCGCCAAGGCCTGGCCGGTGGTCATCGCCGATGTCTGGGACAATCCGGGCGGCGGCACGGCGGGGGATGCGACCGTCATCCTCGAGGAATTGCTGGCCCGCGGTGTGACGAGCGCTGCGATCGGCACGATCTGGGATCCGATTGCCGTTCAGATATGCTTTGCGGCGGGCGAGGGCGCCGAAATCCCGCTCCGCTTCGGCGCTAAATCCGCGCCCGGCACCGGCAATCCCGTCGATGGCATGGTGAAGGTCGTCAAGCTGGTGAAGAATGCCGAAATGCAGTTCGGCGAGAGCCTGGCGCCCTTCGGCGATGCCGCGCATATCGTGCTCGACGGTATCGACATCATTCTCAACTCGACGCGCGCGCAGAGCTTCGATCCGAGCCTGTTTTCGGTGATGGGCATCGATCCGGCCAAACAGAAGATCCTGGTCATCAAGTCGACCAACCACTTCTTCGCCTCCTTCTCGAAGATTGCCGCCGAGATCCTTTACTGCTCGGCGGGAACGCCCTATCCCAATAACCCGGCGACGACGCCTTACCGCCGCGCGCCGAAGAACATCTGGCCGATCGTGGCCGATCCTCATGGAAGTGAACGCGGAGCCGCCTGAGATGCATGACAACCAGTTTGCCGTCGTCGCCAAGGCTGGTGACAGGATCGCGGATCTCTCGACCCCCCGCCCCGTCATCGACGAAGACAAGCTGGCCGCCAATATTCACCGCGTTCAGTCCTATATGGACGAGCACGGCCTGAATTTTCGCCCGCATATCAAGACGCACAAGATCCCGGCGCTCGCCGTTGCCCAGGTGGCGGCCGGCGCCAAGGGCATCAATTGCCAGAAGGTCACCGAGGCCGAGGTCTTCGCCGCCGCCGGCTTCGAAGACATCCTGATCACCTTCAATATTCTCGGTCCGCAGAAGCTAGACCGGCTCGGTGCCCTGAACGACCGTATCTCCGATCTCAAGGTGGTGGCCGACAGCGACGTCACGGTCGATGGCCTCTCGGCGCATTTCTCCGGCCGCAAGCCGCTGACGGTGCTGGTCGAATGCGATACCGGCGGCGCGCGCTGCGGCGTCCAGACGCCAGAACAGGCGGCCTCGCTTGCCAAGCGCATCGCCGCCGCCGACGGCCTGACCTTCGGCGGCATTCTCACCTACCCGAAGCCGCAGGCGGCCGATGCCGTTGAAGCCTTCATCCAGGCGACGCTGACGCAGCTAGAAGCTGAAGGCATCGCCTGCCCGATCGTCAGCAATGGCGGCACGCCGAGCCTCTTCGACGCCCATCTCGTCAAGTCGGCCACCGAACACCGGGCCGGAACCTACATCTACAACGACCGCCAGATGATCCGCATGGGCCATTGCACCGAAGACGACTGCGCCATGTATATCGTCGCGACCGTCGTCTCCCGGCCGAACGGCGATCGCGCCGTCATCGATGCCGGTTCGAAGGCGCTGACCTCGGACCTGCAGGGCTTCAGCGATTTCGGCCTCGTCGTCGGCTATCCGGAAGCAAAGATCGCCAGCCTCTCCGAAGAGCATGGCGTGATCGACCTTTCGGCCTGCGCCGGACCGCGACCGCAGATCGGCGAGAAGATCTTCATCATCCCCAACCACACCTGCGTCGTCTCAAACCTCTTCGACACCATGGTCTTTCACCGCAACGGCGTCGTCACCCGCGTCGAGGAAGTCGCCGCCCGCGGTCTCGTCTGGTAGCCGACCTGCCATTCGCGCTTGCGCCCGCGGCCACATCCGCTAGATGGAGGCCAACGAGCGAAGGAGAGCGGCGTGGAAGAACAGATCCAGATCGGAAATCGCGGTGATTTCGGCCAATGGGCGATCGAAGTCGCCAAACTGATCGTCAGCGAACAGGGCTTCGAGCTCGCCAGATCGGCGCGCGACGGCGACGAGAACGACGTCCGCGCCGCCGGTGCCGCACTTGGGCAGGCGATCACCAATGCATTGATGGAAGTCTATGACGGCCTGACCGACGGCGAATAATGCGCGGCCTAGGCCCAGGGTTCGTCTCACTTGAGATGCATCTCGACAGCAGAGAAAAACCGCTTAATTCTGTGCCGCGTGATGTTCGCGAGGAAGGGCGATGCTGAAACACAGGTCCACGGCTGCGAAACGGGCTTTGGGCGCGAAATCCGCGTCATTGTCCGGCAATCCGCCGACCTATGAGCACATCGTCACCAACGCCAATGAGACATTTCTCTGGCGGGTGGACGACTACCCCTGGGAGCGTAACGTCTGGAACTATCACCCCGAGATCGAAATCCATCTTCTGCGAAATTCCAGCGGAATGGCCTTCGTGGGCGATCATATCGGTGAGTTCCATTCCGGTTACCTGACCGTCGTCGGCCCGAACCTGCCGCACGACTGGGTCACGGCAACGGAGCCTGGCGAGATCATAAAGGGGCGGGATGTCGTCATCCAGTTTGACCCCGACCGCGTGCGAGGCATTTCGGCAGCCTTTCCGGAGTTTGGACAGCTCGACGAGTTCTTTCGCAGGTCCGAGCGCGGACTTGTCTATGTCGGAGCGACGAGGGCAAAGGCCGCTGAAATGATCGAGCAGATGGGCGATCTGACGGGGTTTTCGCGATTGTCCCTCTTTGTCCAGCTCCTCGATCTGCTTGCTTCATCCAGCGAGTACGAGCTTCTCTCGTCACCGGAATTCGCTCCGAAGCTCGAAACGGAGTCACTGGACGCGCTTCAGAAGTCGCTGATCTACATCTTTCAGAATCTCGCCACGGATATCCATATGGCGGAGGTCGCCGAGCTTGCCGGCATGAGCGAGAGCGCCTTCTCGCGCTTCTTCAAGAAAAACACGGGCAATACCTTCACCGACCACGTCAACAAGCTGCGCATCTGGCAGGCCTGCAAGCTGTTGTCCGATACGGATATGCCGATCACCGATATCTGTTTCGAGGTTGGATATCTGAACATCTCCAATTTCAATCGGACGTTTCTGCGCCACCACAAGGTCACTCCGTCGGCATATCGCCGGCTGACGACCCAGCGGCGGCCTGTGCGACCCGCAGACCAAACGGCCGCATAGCGCATTAAAGTACAGATTTGTCGCATGGTGCGCGCTAGTTCGCCGCAAGAGACTTCGTACTATGACCACAGCGATCGACATCGCTGGGAGGCGCAGACGGGATCGGGAAATCCATAGTCTGCTCGGTAGTTTTGGGAGATTCACACATGAAACCGATGAAGACGCTCGTTTCGAGCATTGCTATCGCATGCGCTTTTTTTGGCGCTGCAACATCCTTCGCAGCCGCAGCAGAGTGCTCCGGCACCATCCGCGTGCTCGCTCAGCCCCGCGATGGACTGACCCTTCTTGAGAAGTACAAGGACGAGTTCACGAAGCTCAGCGGAGGCGCTGACTTCCAGATCGACTACCTGAACGAGAACGATCGCCGCGCCAAGAACAAGGCCGACGCCTCGACGATCGGGAAGTACAACGTGTATTATATTGACGAAGCCAACGTCGCGCTGTTTGCGTCGTCCGGCTGGGTCGCGCCGCTGCTCGACTATTACCCCAAGGACTATGACTACGCCGACTTCGATCCGGGCCGCCAGAAGGTCGCGACTTTCGACGGCAAGGTATGGTTCGCGCCGCTGACCGGCGGCGGCGACCTGATGGTCTATCGCAAGGACCTGCTTGACGCGGCCGGTATCCAGCCGCCCAAGACCCTCGACGAATATGTTGCCGCGGTCGAAAAGCTCAACCAGCCCGACAAGGGCATCTATGGCACGGCGCTTCGCGGCCAGCGCGGCTCTGGCGCGAACGTCTGGCGTTGGATGCCGTTCTTCAAGGGCTTCGGCGGCAACTGGTTCGATGGCAAGACGCCGGCATTCGACAGCGATGCAGCGGTGAAGGCGACGGAAACCTATCTTAAGCTGTTCAAATATTCGGCTCCGGGCAGCCAGACCGGTGGCTGGGACGAAGCCGTCGGGGCCTTTACATCGGGCCAGGTGGCGATGCTGATCGAATCCACGCCGCTCGTCGGCATGGCGCTCGACAAGAAGTCGTCGCAGGTCGCCGACAAGATCGGTTACCTGCCGCCTCCGACGCCGCTGACTGGTGGTGGCTATGGCCACGGTCTGGCAATCGGCACCAAGGCGAACAAGGATGACGCGGCCAAGCAGTGCGCCGGCCTGTTCATCGGCTGGGCGACGTCGAAGGAGAATGAGCAGCGTCGCCTGGCGGAAGGCCAGTTCAGCGAGCTGAACCGCACGAGCGTGATGACCAGCCCGAAGTTTGCCGAGATGTACGGCCCGGCACTCGGCCAGGCCTTGGCCGATACCGGCAAGGTCACGGCCGTGAACTTCTGGCAGAACCCGCAGTGGCCCGATCTCGGCGATCGTTGGGGTATCATCCTCGAAGAGCTGATCACCGGCAGCCGCACCGACATCAAGGGTGGCCTCGACGAGCTGAACGACTTTGCCAAGGATCTGGCGTCGCGCAGCCAGTAATCAGCAACTCATTCGATCCATGTCCCGGCGGGTGCGTCCCGCCGGGTTTGCTTTCCATCGGCGTGCTGCCGCCGGAGGTTTTCCCGTGAAAAACAAGCTTGCCCTGCAAATAGTCTTTCTGACGCCGGCGATGGTCGTCCTGGCCATCCTCGCGCTTGTGCCGACTGTCTACGCCATCGTCATCTCATTCCAGGACCGGGAGCTCAGCCGTCCCGATGGCCGCTTCATCGGTTTCGCGAACTATATCTCGCTCTTTTCCGACAGACGTTTCCTCAACTCGATCCAAGTATCGCTCACCTGGGAAGTGCTGACCGTCACCGCAACCCTCGTGATTGCCGTCGGCCTCGGCATATTGCTATTCGAATGTGCCTCGCCAAAGGCACGAAACGTGCTTTCGCTTCTGTTTCTGATGCCTGTGATCCTGCCACGGGTTTCCGCGGCTTTCGTCTGGAAATTCGCCTTCCATCCGCTCTACGGCATCATCACCTATCCCTACAAGGCGATCACCGGCCAGCCGCTTGATCTCTTGTCTAGCCCCTTGACCGCGCTTGGCACCGTCGCTCTGGTCGACGTCTGGCAATGGGGTCTGTTCTTCTCGGTGATCGTGCTCAAGCTGCTCGAGACGCTGCCTCCGCAGCCTTTCGAGGCTGCCAGGCTCGATCACGCGCGGACCTGGGAGGTCTACGCCTACGTCGCTTTGCCGATGTTGAAGGCGCCGCTGATCTCGCTGGCTTTCGTCAAGATGATCGAGTCCCTTCGTGCCTTCGACCTCATCTACGTGATGACGCGTGGCGGGCCGGGTATCTCCACCGAAACCCTCGATATGTATGCCTTCTCGCAAGGTTTCATCGAGTCAGGCCGGATTTCATACGCTTCGAGCATGGCGGTGCTCATGATGATCGCAACCTCGGTCGCCTTCACATTTATCTGGAAGAGGGCCAAGGTATGAGGAAGTTCAAGTTCGGCCGTCTTGCCGGCCAGGCCATTCTCGCACTCGCGGCGTTCTCGGCCGTGTTCCCGGTATTCTGGACGACCCTCAACGCCTTCAAGAACCGCGTCGATATCGTCACGCCGACGCCGTTGTTCTTCTTCACGCCAACCCTCGACAATTTCGCCTATGTGCTCGGCCGCGACAGCGTCTTCGCAGGATTGGTCAACTCGCTGATCATCTCCGGCACAGCCGTGTTGATCGGCGCGGTTCTCGGTCTGCCGGCGGCCTATGCAATCGCGCGCTATCCGAACCGCTGGTCAAAGGACATCCAGTTCTTCGTTCTGTCCCTGCGCTTCTTGCCCCCGGTGGCGGTGGCGATCCCGCTGATGGTTATCTGGCTGGATTTCGGTTTCTACGACACCCGGCTGTCGATGATCGTGACCTACACGCTTCTGACGCTCGCAACGGTGGTCTGGCTCAGCGTCCCGGCCTTTGCGCGTGTTCCCAAGGAAGTCGAAGAAGCCGCCCGCGTCGATGGATACGGCCTGTTTTCGATCTTCTTCCTGATTGCGTTGCCGATTGCGGCGCGGTCGCTGATCGGAGCGGTGGCCTTCAGTTTCGTTCTTGTCTGGAACGAGTTCCTGATCGCGCTGATGCTGACCACTTCCGACGCCAAGACGCTGCCGATCGTGGCCTCTGAACTCACCCAGCTCGGCCGGGACGTCCCTTGGGGCATCCTCAACGCGTCGGTCGTCCTGCTATCCATTCCCCCGCTGCTCTTCCTCGGAGTCCTGAGCGGGATGCTGAACAGCGCCTTCAAGCGCAAGTCGTCTTAGTCAAAAGGAATCTTGAAAATGGAAGCTCTCGTTCTGGAGCAAAAGGGCGTACTGGCGTTGAGGGATATCGATCTCCCGCTGGCCGTCGGACCTGACGACGTGAAGATCAAGATCAACACGGTCGGCGTTTGCGGAAGCGACGTGCACTATTACACCCACGGTGCCATCGGCCCGTTTGTCCTCAGGGAACCGATGGTTCTCGGTCACGAGGCTGCCGGCACCGTTGTCGAAGTCGGATCGAATGTGAAGAACCTGGCCGTCGGCGACCGGGTCTGCATGGAGCCCGGTATTCCGAACCTCTCGTCGCGCGCCTCGAAGCTCGGCATCTACAATGTCGACCCGAGTGTCCGCTTCTGGGCGACGCCACCCATTCACGGCGTGCTGACACCCTACACGGTGCATCCGGCCGCCTTCACCTACAAGCTCCCGGACAATGTTTCGTTCGCCGAAGGGGCGATGGTCGAGCCGTTTGCGATCGGCATGCAGGCGGCAGCCCGTGCCCGTATTGCGCCTGGCGACGTCGCCGCGGTGATCGGCTGTGGTCCGATCGGCATCATGGTGGCTCTCGCAGCGCTCGCCGGCGGATGCAGCCGGGTCTACATCTCGGACTTCAGCGCCGAGAAGCTGGAGATCGCCGGACGCTATCCCGGCATCATCCCCGTGAATATCGCCGAGCGGGCGCTCAAGGATGTCATCGCCTCCGAGACCGAAGCCTGGGGCGCCGACGTCGTGTTCGAGGCGAGCGGCAGCCCCAAGGCCTATCAAGGCCTCTTCGATCTCGTCCGCCCCGGCGGAACGCTGGTCATGGTCGGCCTGCCGGTCGAACCCGTTCAGTTCGACGTCTCCGGCGCCATTGCCAAGGAAGTGCGTATCGAAACCGTCTTCAGATATGCCAACATCTTCGATCGGGCGCTTCAGCTCATTGCTTCCGGGAAGGTCGATCTCAAGCCGCTGATCACCGAAACCTTCGATTTCCGCGAAAGCGTGAAGGCGTTCGAGCGGGCGGCCTCCGCCCGTCCGACCGATGTCAAGCTGCAGATCCTGATGGAAGCGGGAGGAAACTGATGTCCAATATCGCCTGCGCCAACGTAGACAAGAGCTACGGTTCCATCAACGTCATCAAGGACTTCAATCTCGATGTGGCTGACCGGGAGTTCATCGTTTTCCTCGGCCCGTCCGGCTGCGGAAAATCCACGCTCCTCAGAATGATCGCCGGGCTGGAAGAGATTTCCGGCGGCTCGGTCTCGATTGGCGGAACCGAGGTCAACGATCTCGAGCCCCGCGACCGCGGCGTAGCGATGGTTTTCCAGAATTACGCGCTCTATCCGCACATGACGATCTACGACAATATCGCTTTCGGCCTCAAGCGGATGAAAGTTCCCAAGAGCGAGATCGACCAGCGGATCAAGGCGGTCGCCGCCACACTTGGCCTCGAGCCGTATCTGACGCGCAGGCCGACCGAGCTTTCAGGCGGCCAGCAGCAGCGTGTCGCGATCGCGCGCGCGATGATCAAGACGCCCAAGGTGTTCCTGTTCGACGAGCCGCTTTCGAACCTCGACGCCAAGCTCCGTCATCACATGCGGGTCGAGATCGCAAGGCTTCACCGGAAGCTGCAGACCACGACGATCTACGTCACGCATGACCAGCTTGAAGCGATGACGCTTGCCGACCGCATCGTTCTGATGAAGGGCGGGGCGATCGAGCAGGTTGGAACGCCGGCCGAGATATACGAACGCCCGAGAACGCTGTTCGTGGCGGGCTTCATCGGCACGCCGAACATGAACCTGATCGATGTTTCGGCCGCCAGAGGCGAGCGCGGCTGGATCCTTCGCGCTGAAGGCTCGGACATCCATGTCGTCGGCGACGCGTTCTCGCTCACCGAAGGCCAGAAGGTGGTCCTCGGCATTCGGCCGCCCGACCTTGCCGCCGCGCCGCCCGGCGCTGCCAACACGCTTTCCGGCCTGGCCGACCTTATCGAGTTTCACGGCAACGATGCCCTGGTCACCTTCCAGGTCGCAGGAAAGGAAGTGGGCGCACTGGTAAAGGCCGCATCCTGCCCCAAGTCGGGCGATCGCGTCTCGTTTGCGCTCGATGAGACGCGCATCCATCTGTTCGACGCCGGCACGGGGCTGACCCTGCGCCGGTCCGGTCTGAACTAGAATTGGCTTCGGTCCGTCACCCCGCGCGGCGGACCGGGCGCGCGCAGCTTACGCGGCGTGCAACTTGAAGACTTCAGCGGAATGGGCCGGCACGAAATTCTGCTCGAAAGCCGTCTCGTCGTAGACAGAAAAAATGCCCCGATGATCGCGAACGATGAAATCGGCAGACTGGGCTCTCAGAGCCTGCGGGCCGTTGAATACCGTGACCCCCGTCGCGGAGATAACCATCCCGCCACGTTCGTAGCATTCGCCAACCCAATCCGGCAAAGCGCCCCAGCTTTCTCTCGATGTCGAAATGACCTCGCGAGCGCGGACAACTTCAACCCGGCTCGGTATTTTCAGATATTCGCGCATCGGCTCGAACATTGCCCCTTCGGGATACGGCCGTTTTCTGCCGCATCTCCAATCGTCAGACTGCAGAATCGCTAGCGCTAGGCTAATGCCTCCTTTGCCCATGAACGGCAATCGAAACTTCGAATGTTCACAGGTTGGCCCGGTGATCGCGGTGAAAATGACACAAGTGACTTGGCTGGGTAACGCTGGCGCAATCGGTGCTCGGACAGCACGCCGAACGTTCAGCCGAAACTTGCGGATGGCATCCGCCCCTTCACCGATTGTAAAGCGATTCCATGTCTGTTCGGGTCTCGTCAACTTGGCGTCGTGGTTGCCCGCTACGCCTCTTTTGAGATGCAGCTGAAAGTAGGCGGTTCGGAGGTTTCGTTTGGGTCTGACGCTGGCAAAAATCGAGGCGCTTGCACCGGATCAAGGCTCATTGGCAGCGGCGAAGAAGCTTTTGAAGCCTTCGAGCTGGCCGACGATTGCCGAGGATCGCGCCGGGCTCATCTGGGGGGAGTGCCAGGGTTCGGGAGCGACCCCCTACAGGATCTCGGTGACCGAGGCCGATGCCGGCTATAAGTGCAGCTGTCCGAGCCGGAAATTTCCCTGCAAGCATTCGCTCGCCCTGATGTGGATGCGGGTCGAGGGCAAGGTGGATTTTCAGGAGCGGCCGGTGCCGGACTGGGTGAACGACTGGCTTGCGCGCCGTCGCGGTCCATCGGCCGCGTCACCGGCGGCCACACCCGAAAAGCCCAAGGCTTCGATCTCGGCCATCGAAGAGATTGAGGCTGAGGCCGACCCCAAGGCGGAAGCCCGGGCGGCGGCTGCCCGCGAGCGGAATCGGCTCGAACGCGAGACGTCGATTACAAACGGTCTTGATGAACTGGATATCTGGCTCGCCGACCAGACGGATGCTGGGCTTGCGGCCTTTCCGGCAAAGGCGTCTGCCGTCTGCCGGGTTATGGCTCAGCGCCTGTTCGATGCAAAGGCAGCCGGTCTGGCGCTTCGGGTGGATACAATGCCCAGCCGCCTGTTTGCGCTCCCCGACGCAGAGCGTCCGATGGCCGCGATACGCGAGCTTGGCATCCTGCACCTGCTTGCTGAGGCCTATCGCCGGCAAAATGATCTCTCCGAACCCATGCGCCATGATATCCGGCAGCTGGTCGGCTGGAACGTCACGCGAGAGGCGCTGCTGGAAGACAAGCAGGCACTGCGCGTTTCGGGAACATGGCGGGTCTGGGCGGTCCGCAGCGAGGTGCAGCCCGACAAGTTGCGCCGGATAGAGACCTGGCTTCAGGGCGATGACAGGCAGGCGGTCCTCATCGAATATGTCCCGGTGTCGACCGGGGCGTCTTCAAGCGGCTATAGTGTCGGCGATGCCTTCGAGGCCGAATTGGTCTTCTACCCCGCGAGCGTGGCGCTCCGTGCGTTGATCGCCAATCAACTGACCGGCGCGGAGACTTCCGATGCGCCTTTGGCTCTCCCAGAGCAGAATCTGGCCGCAGCCTACGGATTGTATGAAGACGCGCTGATCGAAAAGCCCTGGCTCCAGGAATATCCGATGATGTTTCGCGGGGCACGGCTCAGGCGATCGGGCGATGCTTTCTACCTGCATGACGGCGAGATCAGCCTGCCTGTCGCAAGGTCGCAATCGACTGTCAGCTGGCCGCTGCTGCAATTCGAGACGATCGATGGGGCCGCCCTCTGGGATGGCAGTGAGCTGACGCTTTGCTGGTCGGAGACGGCACTGGGGCGGTGGACAGCATGATCGGAGGAAGACTGAAGACCGCAATTCTGCCGAAGCTTCTTACCGGCGCCCGCGATGGCCTGGCGCTTGACGCGATCGGCGCGACGGATCCCCTGCAAGCTCTCGCATTGGCCGCTCAGGCCCTGCGGTTTGACCGTCCGCCGCCGCCGCCGCAGTTTCAGGTCGAGGATGTGATTGCGGACAGAGCCACGATCATGCCGGACGCGGCGCGCAAACTTCTGATCCGTCTTGTGGCGGGCAAGGGCCAGGCATCGGCATCGCTGTCCGCCGCGATCGTGCGAAAGCTTGTCGAACGGAAGCTGCGGCTGCATCCCTTCGATCTGCCGAAGCTGGAAACCTTCGTGAAAGCCCATGCGGAAGATCTCGGTGCGGAAGCGCTTGCCTTTTCCGAGCGGGAGAAGCCCGTCGCTCAGAAGCAGAATTACTTCGCGCCCGATCGCCTGAGCGACGAAAACTGGATGCTTGCGACGCCGGCGGTGAAGGCGGGATATATCAGCGGCCGCCGGGCAATCGATCCGGACGCGGCGAGGGCGCTGGTCGAAGCGGTCTGGAAAACGGAGGATGCCGATAGCCGCTTCCGTCTGCTTGGCGCCTTTCGGGAGCGTCTTTCGGAAGCCGATGCACCGTTCCTGAAGAGCCTCGAAAAGGATCGCGCACCGCGTGTTCGCGCGCTGGCGCAGAGATTGATCGTGAAACTGCCTGGTTTCGAGGGCAGCGATCCTGCCCTGCGCGAGGTGTTGGAGCGCATCAAGGTTTCGAAATCCGGGCTCATATTCAAGAAGACGGTTGTGACGCTGGAACTGCCTGCGACCGTGCGGGATCACACCAAGAGGGCCTGGCTCAATCAAGCCTTCGGGCCGATCGGCCTTGAGATGCTCGCCGGCGCGCTGTCGCTCTCCGTGGAGGCCATGATTGCTGCCGCTGAAAAGCAGACCGATCTGCTGCTGGCCTTCTTTCTCATGGCAACACAGGACGGGCGGCTCGATGTCGTGGAAATGGTCACCGACGGCCATCTGCCCGATGCCTGGGCGCTGGTTAATGCGACGGATGATGAAGCGCTGGCCGACTACAATCAGGACATGCGGCGCGCCTGGGTTGCCCATGTCTTCCGGCCGGACAGATGGGGAAGCGATACGACGCCATGGGTGATACGTCGCATGGCGATGCTGTTGGCCGCAGAGGCAACCGAGAAGATGTTCGCCGATGTGCTGAGATCCAAGCTATGGCTTGCCCTTCGCAAGCCAAATGCCGGCTACGATGCGGATATCATCGACGACATGGCCGCCATGTGCCCGCCGGCGATGCGTCCGGCCTTGCGAACGGAGTTCGCTGCGCTCGACCCCGCCAAAACCGGCAACGCCATTCTTTTCCTCGATCTTATGAATAGCCTGGAGACCGACCATGTCTGAAGCCCACCTTCGCCGCCCTGCGGAAGAAATCTATGCCGGCGAGCTGGCCGCGCTTGCACAGGGCGACGATCGCCCGCGGCCGAGCAACTGGAAACTGTCTCCGCAGGCCGTGGTGACCTATCTGCTGGGCGGAAAGGCATCCGATGGAACCGCGATCACCGCCAAATATGTCGGCAATCGACGGCTGATCGAAACCGCTGTCGCGACGCTGGCGACCGACCGGGCGCTATTGCTGCTCGGGCTTCCGGGCACTGCCAAATCGTGGGTTTCAGAACACCTCGCCGCAGCGATCTCCGGTTCGTCGCAGCGTCTCATCCAGTGCACGGCCGGCACTGACGAAAACCAGATCCGCTATGGCTGGAACTACGCCCTGCTTCTGGCCAAAGGGCCTTCGCCGGAGGCTCTCGTCAAGACGCCGCTGGTGCGGGCGATGGAGGAGGGCACGCTCTTGCGGCTCGAAGAGCTGACCCGCATGGGCTCGGATGTGCAGGACACGCTGATCACCGTGCTTTCCGAAAAGACGTTGCCCGTACCGGAACTCGATATCGCCATCGGCGCGGAACGCGGCTTCAATATCATCGCCACGGCGAACAATCGTGACAAGGGCGTCAACGATCTCTCCTCGGCGCTGAAGCGGCGTTTCAACGTCGTCGTGCTGCCGTCGCCGAGCTCGCTCGATGAGGAAACGCAGATTGTCGTGAAGCGTGTCGGCGAGATCGGCACCAATCTCAGCCTGCCGCCAATCCAGCCGGCCGACAAGGAGCTGGCGCGCGTCGTCACCTTGTTCCGCGAAATTCGCGATGGCAAGACGCTGAACGGCAAGACCAAGCTCAAGACCTCGACCGGTACGCTGTCGACGGCGGAAGCCATTTCCGTCGGCGTCTCGGCCTGGACGGAGGCGGCCTATTTCGGCAACGGCCGGATCGATGCCAATGCGCTTGCCACCAACATCGTCGGTGCCGTGGTCAAGGATCCGGTGCAGGACAGCGTGGCGCTGTCCGAATATCTGGAAACCGTGGTGCGCACGCGCGACGGCTGGAGCGATCTCTACGAGGCCATCCGCGAGGTGATCTGATGGCTGCCAAGCGAAAGGCGCACCTCTTCGGCATCCGCCATCACGGACCTGGCTCGGCGGCGCTTCTCAAGGGCGCGCTCGACGCCCTCGATCCCGCCTGCGTTTTGATCGAGGGCGCGCCGGAGGGGGATGCACTCATCCAGTATGCGGCGCTGCCCGGCATGAAGCCACCGCTGGCGATGCTGTTCTATGCTGCAGACGAGCCGGCAAATGCCGTATTCGCGCCTTTCGCGGAATTCTCGCCGGAATGGGTTGCGATGCAATGGGCGCTCGCCCGTGGCCGCGCCGTACGCTTCATCGATTGGCCGGCTTCCGTGTCCCTCGCGCTTGCCAAGGCAGCCAAGGAGGAGGCCCGCTCGACCCTCGAGAAACCCGACGAGACGCAGGACGAAGGGAGTGATGCCGCAGCGGATGAGGGCTCGGCACTCCGCTTCGACCCGCTCGATCTCCTGGCGGAAGCGGCCGGATATGGCGACGGCGAGAGTTTCTGGAACGGGCTGATCGAGCAGCATGGCGGCGGCCAGTCGCCGCTCAAGATATTTGCCGCCATCGAAACCGCCATGACGGAAGCGCGTCAATACCAGTCGGATGCCGGAGGCATGAGTGATCGGCAACGGCTGCGCGAGAGCCGCCGGGAGGCCTTCATGCGCGGGCATATCCGCGATGCGCTGAAGAGCCATGAGGGCGAGGTCGCGGTCGTGGTCGGCGCCTGGCATATCGGCGGGCTTCGTGAGGAAACGACGGCTGCCGAGGACCGCGCCATCGTCAAGGATCTACCGAAGATCAAGGTGGAGGCAACCTGGGCGCCGTGGAGCGACGGGCGTCTCAGCTATGCGTCGGGCTATGGCGCGGGCGTCGTCTCGCCTGGCTGGTACCGGCATCTCTGGGGGCTCTATTCCGGCGATCGGCATGATGGCCCCGAAGCCTTTGCCGCCGTCTGGCAGGCACGGACCGCAACCCTTTTACGGCAGGAAGGTTTCGATGCCTCCACGGCCTCGGCCATCGAGGCGGCGCGGCTTGCACTTGGGCTCGCCAGCATGCGGGGTCTGAGCATGCCAGGCCTGGCCGAAATGCGGGATGCCTCGCTGTCGTCGCTCTGCCATGGCGACGACCTGCAGCTCGCGATGATCGAGCGCAAACTCTACATGGGAAACCGCATCGGCGAAATCGACGAGACGGTGCCTCAGATGCCGCTCGCCAGGGATTTCGAGGCCTGGTGCAAGAAGACGCGACTGAAGCCGGAAGAGGCGGTGAGCGAGATAAAGCTCGACCTGCGCAGCGAGGCGGGCCTGCTGAAATCCACCTTCCTGCATCGGCTCAACCTGATCGGCATCCAGTGGGGGCGGCTGATCGATGCGGAAGCCGGAAGAGGGACATATCGCGAAATCTGGCGCCTCACCTGGTCTCCGGATATGTCGGTGGCACTGGCCGAAGCGCTTGTCTGGGGTCTGACGATCGAGCAGGCTGCCGCGGCCTCAACGATCGATCGCGGCCGGAAGGCGGAAGGTATCGCGCCGCTTTCGGATCTGGTGCGGGGTGCCCTTGTCGCCGATCTTCCGGATGCGGCAAGTGCCTGCATCGGTCTTCTGCAGGCTGCGGCCGTCCAGAGCAACGACATTACCGATCTCATGAATGCGGTGTCGCCGCTTGTGCGCATCGTGCGCTATGGCACCGCCCGCAAGCTGCCGGAGCCGGAGCTTCGGGCGCTGGTCACCGCGATCAGCGTCGAGGTGAATGCCGGCGTGCGCATCGGTTCACGCCAGCTGGATGAGGACGCGACGTCGAAACGCATGAGCGCGATGCGCGCCTTCGACGAAGCGCTTGGCCTTTTCAGCGATGCCGCGCTGCTGGCGGAATGGCGCCGCCAGCTTGCGCTGCTGGTCGATGACGAACAGGCGGTGGCGCCAGCCGTCGGCTTCAGCCTTCGCCGGCTGCACGATCTCGGCATCTGGGATAGGCAACGGGTTTCAGCAGCCTTTTCCCGCCAGATCGTCGGCGAGGCGCCAGCACGCGCTGGCCCCTTCATCGAGGCCTTTATCGCAGGCTCGGCAGAGGTTCTGATCCAGGATCAGACGTTGCTCTTGCTGATCGACGAGTGGCTTTGCGGGCTGGACGAGGCGGTCTTCGTCGAAAGCTTGCCGCTTCTGCGCCGCGCCATGTCCGGCTTCGATGCGAGCGGCCGCAAACGGATCATGGAACGTATCGCCGGCGGACGAAGAGAAACCTTGTCTACCCAAGCCGAAACCTCGGACGATTCCGCCTTCGAACGCGCCTTGCCGCTTCTGAAGCACATTCTGGGAATGAGCCAATGACCTCCGAACAGACCCGCCGCTGGAAGCTTGCTCTCGGCGATGACGATATGGGAGGGCTTGGCGAACGCGATCGGCGGCTGAGCCAGGCACTGTCGGCTCTCTATGATGGCGAGGGCAAGAAGGGGCGCGGCGGGCTCGGGGCTTCTTCGCCGAAGGTCTCCCGCTGGCTTGGCGATATCCGCGAATTCTTTCCGACGCCGGTCGTGCAGGTCATCCAGAAGGATGCCTTCGAGCGCCTGAACCTCAAGGCGCTGATGATGGAGCCGGAGTTCCTGGAAACCCTGGAACCGGACGTCCACCTCGTCGCCGATCTGATTTCGCTGCGTGGCGCCATGCCGGAAAAGACCATGGAGACCGCCCGCACCGTTGTCGACAAGGTCGTCGCGGACCTGATGAAACGGCTGCAATCCAAGACGGTGGAGAAGCTGACCGGCGCGGTGAACCGCTCTAAGCGAACGCACCGGCCGCGGCATGCCGATATCGACTGGCCGCGCACCATCCGCGCCAATCTCCGCCACTATCAGAAGGACTACAATACGGTCGTACCGGAGACGCTTGTCGGCTTTGCCCGCAAGACGCGAACGCGCGCGGATCTCGACCATGTCCTGCTCTGCGTCGACCAGTCGGGCTCGATGGCGCCATCGGTCGTCTATGCCTCGATCTTTGCTGCGGTCATGGCTTCGCTGCCGGTTCTGTCGACGAAGCTGGTCTGCTTCGACACCTCGATCGTCGATCTCACCGAGGATCTTGCCGATCCGGTCCAGGTGCTCTTCGGCGTTCAGCTCGGCGGCGGCACGGATATCAATGCCGCACTTGCCTATTGCGAGACCAAGATCGACCGGCCGGCCAAGACGCATCTGGTGCTGATCACCGATCTCTACGAGGGCGGCGATGCAGACGCCATGCTGGCACGGGTGGCGGCGCTGAAACAGTCCGGCGTCAACGTCATCGTGCTCCTGGCGCTCTCCGACGACGGCCGGCCAAGCTACGATAGCCGTCACGCCGGTGCGATTGCCGCGATGGACTGCCCGGTTTTCGCCTGCACGCCGGATCAGTTCCCCGATCTGATGGCGACGGCTCTGACGAAGCAGGATATCGGCCAATGGGCCAGCGCAAACGGCATCGAGCTCATCCGAGGAAGCGAACCCTGAAATCAAGGACTGCTCGATAAGCAAAGGCATCGCGAGGATGCCGGCGCCTAGCCAATCATCGCTTGAACTCCGGCGCTCGCCACCTTCGTTACCTCCTTGAGCTCTTCGCGCGTGCTGCCGTCCCGGGCCTGTACCGACAAGCCCTGAAGAACAGCAAGAATGTAGCGGGCAACGGACGAAGCTCGATCTTCAGGCAGCCAACGCTGCAGTGTGCCGGCAATCGCGAGACGCATTTCGTTGCGCCTATCTGCGAGCTCTTTCGCCAGATCGGAATGTTCGGCAGCAGTTTGCAGCATGCCGCTCGAAATCATGCATCCGCGCTCCCCTGAAGGGTCAACGACTGCATCGACGGCCCTGGCGAAAAGAGTGTCGACGGTTTCGGCAAGCGTTTCCTTCTCTCCCAGATCCTTCAAGGCACCCGGAAGGCCGAAGTAATGGTCGAGCGCCTCCCGGTAGAGGCCGGCCTTGCTGCCGAAAGCGGAATAGATGCTCGGGGGAGCGACACCAATCGCCTCCGTGAGATCGTTTAGAGAAACGCCCTCGTATCCATGCCGCCAGAAGAGGTGCATTGCGGTGTCAACCGCCTCTGCTCTGTCAAAGGTACGCGGGCCTCCGCGGCGCCGCTTGATCGTCTTATCCATAGCGATCACTAAAAACAAGTTGACACCAAAAATCAAGCCTGTAGTTTTTAGCGGTCACTAAAGACAAGTGATTACGGTTCCGGAAGCCATTCTGGCGCGCTGGAGCCGCAGGCCAGATCAAGAGCCGATCAAATCGATCCAACCAACGCGGAAGCCTCGCCTTCCGCGAACGAAGAAGTGCGTCATGAAAAGAGAGAAAATTCTAAAAGCCGTCCGTGGGATGCTGACATCCGTCATCCTGCTCGGTCTGTCATCCGTCGCGATGGCCGCGGAGAAGGACTACACTGTCAAGGCACCCGACGGTGTCGACATCGCCGTGCAGGAAACCGGCAATCCAGCCGGGCGGCCGATCGTCTTCATCCACGGCTTGCTTGGCAGCCATCTCAACTGGGACAAGCAGACTGGCAGCGCCGATCTGCAGCAATTCCGCCTGATCAGCTACGACATGCGCGGGCACGGTCAGTCCGGAAAGCCTGACGGGGTCGAATTCTACCACGATGGCCGCCGCTGGGCCGACGATCTGTCGGTGGTACTCAAGGCAAGCGGTGCGAAGAGCCCCGTTCTCGTCGGATGGTCGCTGGGCGGTGTCGTCCTTTCCAACTACCTCGCTGCTTACGGGGACGGTGGCATAGGCGGCATCGTCTATGTGGACGGTGTCATCGATCTCAATGCCGAGCTCATCACATCACATCCGCAGGTCTATGCCGGGATGGCATCTGACGACCTCAGAACACATCTCGATGCGGTACGCACATTCCTCAGCCTTTGCTTCGAAACGCAGCCCGACAGCGCGACATTCGAGCGCTTGCTGTCAAATGCCGCCATGGCCTCTTGGGTCATGACGAAGGCGACACCCTTGATGACGGTCTCCGTCGCGCAAGGCCTTCCCAAGGCGCGGGTTCCGGTTTTGCTGCTCTATGGGGGCAAGGACAATCTCGTGAAGGTCCAGCCCAGCATCGATCGGGCTCGCGAGCTCAATCCGAAAATCCGGACAGAGATCTACGCCAACTCGGGTCACGCACCGTTCCTCGAAGAAGCCGCCCGCTTCAACCGCGACCTGTCCGCTTTCGCCGGCTCCGTCTCCACGGCGAACTGATTTCGACTTCGGGGCGGGCGAGGCGTCCGCCCCGAGCGACCAGCATCTTCGGGCTGTCCGGCATTGTCTGAGCGTAATGACGATAATATAGGGCTTTTCCGACGTGGAACCT